>Ga0209748_1000009_pt1 | contig 275943 bp, 217 predicted proteins | sample BarGraIncu00421A_FD_185490 | JGI IMG/M metagenome (GOLD analysis project Ga0209748, IMG submission 185490) | Arctic peat soil microbial communities from Barrow, Alaska - Barrow Graham LP Incubations 004-21A (SPAdes) (version 2) | ecosystem: Environmental > Terrestrial > Soil > Wetlands > Peat... | reverse complement strand
AGGTTGCTCCCCAGCAGAGCCTATTTCCTCTTCAACTTTCTGATTACAAAGATAATGAATATTTTAAATTATTATTAAAAAACAATAATATTACTCTTGATATTTGGATTACAACATAGAAGGACATATTGCGGATAATCATGTTTCTGATAAATACAACGTAACATACTCGCTTCATTGTATGAATAAAATCTTTTGACTTTTCAGTAATCATATTTTTGGTCATAAATCAAAAGATCAAATTACAATGAAACAAATATTTAATGGCTTTAGCCGGTTTTATATGTACTAACAAAATGTTTTTCAGATTAAACCAATTACAGTTTTGACAATCAGGTTTAAAATGCCGTTTTTAAATTCATCAACCTGTATCATTGCTAATCCGGCTTGTTTCAGCGCATTCATTTCAATCAGTTCCTTTTGTCCCAATACTAAATACTCAAAATCTTTGGCTGATATCTTACCTTCCGCCAATTCCAATGTCCATGTGCTAAGGTTTTCCTTCATCATATTCAACATGCTTAATGCATCAGCCGTTGCCTCACTTTTATAATTGCTCACAGTTGATAGTGCCAGGTTGGTCACTTCGGTTTTAAGTGTTTCCAACACATTTTGAAAATCTATATTTGCCATAATTCAATTGCTTTAAGGTTATTGTTAAGGAATGTCTGACGGTTTTATTTTTTTACTTTCCAATCCTGAGATTTGATCAAAAGCTTTATCCACGAGTTTCTTCGCTTCTACGATATACGTTTCATTCAATTTGCTTTCTTTACCCCACCGGTTTATAAATCCACCCAACAAATGGCCATCTTTGTCAAGAAGTTTGTCCCATAACTTAAGGGTAATTTCATTTTTCGGCCTGTTTTTCTCGTATTCATAGATCTTTTGTTGTTTTGTCAGGTACTCCTTCACGTTATTCTCCTGGGTAGCATAATCATATTTTGCTAAATCCATTAAATTAAGGGCATCAACTTTAATCGAAGTTGTTTGGGTGTATGCCTGCTGGTCGAATGATGAAATGGTTGCACAGCTTACTACGGAGAATATTACAAACAACATTGTAAGATTCCGGAATTGACTTAAAAATCTGTTTGTTTTCATAGCATTTTTTTAGTGGTTATTAATTGAGTTTAAAAAAAAGTACTACCTGAATAAATAAATCAATAAAAATGAGTGAGAGAGTAACATATAGCAATCTCTATTGATCGCTAACTGTTTTAAAATGGAAATAAGACTATTCCAAGAGAGTTATACCAATATTTTTATGAAAAATCAGCTTTGTTCACTTAGCACATCCTACTGGTTGTCAGTATATGTATGTATGTTGTGTTCATTCAAAACAAAATATTTTTTTTCGCAAAAATACATATATTTTTTATAAAAGCCATTTTTTACGTATTAATTTATATAAATATCTAATATTCGGAAATAATGCTCGCTTTAACCTGTCAGGTATGTTCTTTTGTTGTATCTATCGTTCATAATATATTGATCCGTACACAGCTCATTTTCTTAGTTTTATTTTTTTTAAATCCCCAATCAACTGACCTTATCAGGCTTCCGTTTTAGGTACAAAGTGGAAACGGGGTTAGTACTAAGTTACCTGATAAAATTTATTGATATATTTCATATTGTTGAATTATCATATTTAATTTTATTCGTGATTATGACCCCCAAGCCCCCAATCCCGATAGCTATCGGGATTGGGGGCTTGGGGATCAGAAGTAAAATGTATCATTAAATTCTATTCATTACTTATATCCTTTCTCTACTTATATTTGTTTTAAATAGTTGAGACAATTAACAATTAAATGTCGGATTTTAAATCAAAGATGAATGCTGATCGAAGATGCTAACTTGTCGGAATTGGCAATTCTTATAGTTATCAGATGTCGGATCTTAATCCTGATCGCATTTTGGGCGGTTTATAATTCCATTCCTACGAACCATACTATACACTCATTTTAGGCATAAAGAGGAATCGGTAAGACCTTATTGAGGGTTTGTTGAGGGTTTTGATAGATGTACCCCTCCCAACCCCCAGGAAACCCCCAGGAAACCCCCAGGAAAGCCCCAGGTAACCCCCTCGCTGCATAGAACGAATGGCAGTGAAATAATTGAGTTATATCGTCGTTTGGAAGAATTGTTGTAATTAGTTGTATAATTCAACTTTAAATAAGACACTATATTGTTCCGCCTACTTAAGTAATCACAGATATTTAATGATATATTTGTTAAACTACAAAAGCTTACCATACAGTGTCATGGCAATTATTAATTGTTCGTTTTTAATTATTAATTACTTAGATGCCTATAAATGTTTAAAATGATAAAATATTATTTTTCTGATTAACTTTTTTATCGATAACCTGTTTATAATATTGTAAATTATAAATGATTACAAAATCTTTTATTGAGCCTAAAGGGGGCTGTTGAAAGGTAAACGTTAAGTATTTTAGTATAAATTATTAAAAACCCAGATTATGAAAAAAACGAACACATTTGTAGCAATTGCACTTTGCGTTTCTATGTTACTTGGAGGTTGCAGCACATTGAACAACACAGCTAAAGGAGGTTTGATTGGTGGAGGTGCCGGTGCAGCTCTTGGCGCAGGAATAGGCGCCCTAATCGGTAAAAATGCTACCAGCGCGGCTATTGGAGCCGGTATAGGAACTGCCGTGGGAGCAACAACCGGTATTATTATCGGTAAAAAAATGGATAAAGCTGCTGCCCAGGCCGCTGCCATTGAAGGAGCAAGGGTGGACAGTATCAGGGATGCGAACAATCTGAAAGCGTTGAAAGTAACGTTCGACTCCGGTATTTTATTCCAGACGGGCAAGAGCGTATTAAACACAGCATCAAAGAATGCACTGACCAAATTTGCAAAGATTTTAGTGGCAAATCCAACTATGGATATCACTATTTTGGGGCATACCGATAACCAGGGAACGTTGGATATTAACCAGAAACTTTCCCAGGATCGTGCACAGGCAGTGGCTAATTTTCTGACATCACAAAATGTAACAGAAACACAGTTTAAAGAGATTACGGGTAAAAACTACTCGCAACCAGTGGCCGATAATAAGACTGCAACCGGCAGGGCTGCCAATCGAAGGGTAGAAGTGTACATGTATGCAAGTGCAAAAATGATTACCGACGCACAGGCACAAGGAAAATAATTCTTTAGGGTAACATTAGTCAAAAGCACTCGTAAACTTATTACGAGTGCTTTTGTTTCATAAAGTGAAATTAAGTACGTTAAACGATTATCTCGTGAATATCGTGCAAATATTCATTTTATAAATTCGTTATATGAATATTTAGTATCCATTTTTTTAATATTAATCATTCATTATATTCAGGATAAATATCATTTTGTAATTAATTGATATCAAATACATATCAAATAAAACAAAAACAATCAAAACGCAATCAATTTATAATTAAATGATAATAATTATAAACGATTGATTCCTTTTCAATATTATTTATGATATAGATATTAATTTTGCAACAACATATACAATCCGACAACACAAATACATTACCTGAAATGAAATTTACAAAAATGCACGGAATCGGAAACGATTATATCTACGTGAATGGTTTTAAAGAACATATTGAGAATCCTACAGAATTTGCCATTACCTACAGCGACAGGCATAAAGGTATTGGTTCTGATGGGTTGGTATTGATATTACCCTCCGAGACATGTGATTTCCGAATGCAGATGCTGAATGCGGACGGTTCGGAAGCAGAAATGTGTGGCAATGCTTCCCGTTGTATTGGCAAATATGTCTATGACAAAGGATTGACTACAAAGACCAATCTTACACTTGAAACATTGGCAGGCGTAAAAAAACTGACACTCTTTTTAGGGGCAGATAAACTGGTGGAAAGTGTTACCGTTGATATGGGTGAACCCATCCTGGAGGCAGCACTTATACCGACAACACTGGATGAGTCATCAATAGTGAACGTATCGACAATTTTCGGTCCGGATATTGAATATGGCATCACATGTGTATCCATGGGAAACCCGCATGCTGTTATTTTCACACAAAACATAAGCGGTCTCGATTTACCCAAAACGGGTTCCATTATTGAGAATGCACCAATTTTTCCACGTCGTACGAATGTGGAATTTGTGGAAGTAATTTCAAAAGACCGGTTGAAAATGCGCGTTTGGGAAAGAGGTTCCGGCGAAACAATGGCGTGCGGAACAGGTGCTTGTGCCACTGTGGTAGCAGGTATTCTGAACGGTCATTCGGCACGGAAGACCACCGTTGAATTACTTGGGGGTGAGCTGGTTATTGAATGGAACGAAACAGATAATCATGTATATCTGACCGGCGGAGCAACAACTGTTTTCGAAGGAACTCTTTAAAAGTAGGTAGTTAATAGTAGGTAGTAGGTAGTAAGTAGTAGTGGATTGCGAAGTGTTGCAATGAATTATAAACTACTATAAAAAGAAAGTATAAAACGTATAAAATAAAGTAAAACAGCTACTTACTTAAAATTCTTTCTACCGACTACTTACTACCCACTACCTACTACTTACTACCGACTACTTACTACCGACTACTTACTACCGACTATTAACTACCTACTAAAAATATGGCACAGATAAACGAAAATTTCATTAAGATCCCGGCAACGTATTTATTTTCAGAGATTGCAAAACGGGTAACCCAACACAAGGAAGAAAACCCTTCAGCACCTGTTATCCGAATGGGAATAGGCGATGTGAGCCTTCCCCTACCCGATGCCTCGGTGGACGCCATGATCAAGGCAGCAGATGAACAACGGAGCGAAAGCACGTTCAGGGGATATGGTCCCGAACAGGGATATGCCTTTCTGCGTGAAGCAATTGTTCAGAACGATTTTATTTCAAAGGGAATACAAATTGACATTGATGAAGTTTTTGTAAGTGATGGTGCCAAGAGTGATACCGGCAATATAGGCGATATCTTTGATATTAATAACCGGGTGGCTATTACCGATCCAAGTTATCCGGTGTATGTAGATACGAATGCTATGGCAGGAAGGGCGGGTGAACCCACTATAAGCGGTGAATGGACGAACCTTGTATATTTGCCATGTAATGCCGAAAATGGCTTCGTCCCTGAATTACCGGAAGAGGTGGTGGATCTGGTTTATCTCTGTTATCCAAACAACCCTACCGGAACAACCCTCACCAGGGAACAGCTGACCGAATGGGTGGAATACGCACGTGAAAATAAGGTGATAATTTTATTTGACGCTGCGTACGAAGCTTTTATAACAGAAGAAAATGTTCCGCACAGTATATATGAAATTGAAGGAGCCAAAGAAGTAGCAATTGAATTTCGTAGTTTTTCAAAGACTGCCGGTTTTACAGGAACCCGTTGTGGGTATACGGTTGTGCCGAAAGAATTGATGGGGTATTCGGAAAACGGTGATGAGGTATCTATCAATAAACTATGGAACCGCCGCCAGTGTACGAAGTTTAACGGGACATCCTATGTTGTTCAACGGGCAGCTGAAGCAACATACACTACAGAAGGGAAAAAGCAGGTAAAAGCCCTGATTGATTTTTATAACGAAAATGCACGGATCATTCGTGAAGGGTTGATTAAGGCCGGTTATACTATTTTTGGAGGTGTCAACGCACCCTATGTTTGGGCAAAAGCACCGAAAGGTATGACCAGCTGGCAGTATTTCGATTTTCTACTGAAAGAAAAGAATATTGTTACTACTCCGGGTGCAGGATTTGGTGCAAGTGGCGAAGGGTATGTACGATTTTCAGCCTTTGGCAGTCGTGAGAACACCATAGAAGCCATGAAGAGATTGTATATCTAATATTCTTTACAGACATATTTTCATTAAAAGACACGCCAGGGTTATCCCTGGCGTGTCTTTTTTGATTATACCCTGCAGGACTAGCTGATCTACTAACAATTCATATTAAAACTCAAACAAGACATTCTGTTTAAAGGGAGATGTCTGTCATACAGAATATGCGTTAAATATATCAGGTTTTTTTCAATAAAAGTATATAGAATGCTGTTTCAGGATGTTGTTTTGCAAATAAAAACAGCGTGATTTTTATATGTGAGGCCATCAGATTTATCGATATTATGGAGAATAATTCATTTTCAACCTGTAAATCGATATAATATCGATAGAATAACCCGTTACTTTTCTTTAAATCTGCAATTAATTCACAACTTTAAATACCAGATTGTAACTTTAATGCTTACATAGGCTACTATATGTAAGCAATATGTATTTAATGCTGTCATATTGTAACTCAATAAAACTTATTTATATCTTTTTGATATAAAATGATGTATAATGGTATCATTGTGATTATTTTTGCAATGTATTCTATACATAATGATATCGATGTTAATATATGACAGACAAAAGGATCTGGATTATGTATAAATAGAGACAAACTGTAAATCATTATTGGCAATATAAAAAATAATGTTTTTCAGAATTATTCAACGAATTCAATTATTTATTATCTATAAATTAAAATTTGCAAGTATGAAAAAAATGAGATTTTTAGCAATCTTCGTGATTGCGGTTTTAGCAACAATGAACGTAAAAGCACAATTTGCAACAGGAGCAGACATCGTAAGTTCTTATGTTTGGCGTGGCGTTCCACAGGATCGTTATGTTGCAGGCAATCCATCATTGGGAAGCCCCAACATTCAGCCTTTCGTTTCATTTACTACCGGTGGCCTGACTCTAGGTTCATGGGCATCCAGCAGTTTTTTAGGTAATGTAAAGGAAGTGGATTTGTATGCCACCTATGCCTTCTCGAGTGCATTTGCATTGACAGTTACCGATTATAACTGGACTTTTGGGCAGCCTAAAGGGTATTTCTATTATGGCAAAGGAACAGATCATATGTTTGAAGCCTCACTTGCCTATTCAGGACCAGCTACATTTCCACTGGGAGTGTCAGTAAATACCATGTTTGCAGGTGCTGATACATTAGCAACAGGAAAAGCCGCATTTTCAACGTATGCCGAACTAAATTATCCGATCACAGCAAATGTAAAGGTATTTTGCGGGGCATCGGTCACTAAAAGTTTAATGGTGTATAATACTTCTGGATTTGCCATTACCAATATTGGAGTTAAAGTAAACAAAGCAATAGCGATTACAGACAAGTTCAGTTTGCCTGTATACGGGATTTTAGGAGCGAATTTGAGTAATAAAAATTATGATGCATCGAAAAAACCTACTTCAATCTATTTTGTTGCAGGAATAACATTATAAAACAAGAATTTTTATTGTAAGCAGATCATAAAATATTAATCATTTAAAAGAAAATGAAAAATGAAAAAAATTGAAGCAATTATTCGCACATCAAAATTTGGCGAGGTACAAGAAGCTTTACGTGAAGTAGGCATAGATTTCTTTTCTTACTGGGATGTAACCGGTGTAGGAAACGAAATTGAAAAAGGCGAACACTCCTACAGGGGAACAGTTTATGATACAAGCTATATTTCCCGTCAATTACTAACAATTGTTGTTAGAGATGTCAATTTACAGAAGACTATAGATGCAATATTAAAGTCAGCACAGACCGGTGTTATAGGTGATGGTAAAATTTTTGTATCAGACATTATTGACTCATATCGCATAAGAAATGCCGAAGAAGGTGATACATCTTTATACAACAAAGAATAAACAAAGAAAGTAATTTTAAAACAGGAGAAAAAGCATATGAAAAAGTATATATTTTTAATACTACTAATGGTCGTAACAGCATCGGCATCCAGCTATGTATATGCAGAGAAGGCAATCGACCCAAGCGGAGTTACTACAGGAAATAAGAACGATGTAACAGCGGCAAAAGCAGGACAACCGACTTTAAGTGAACTGGCAGATCAGGCAGGTCATAATAAAGTAGCCATAAACATGGTCTGGTTATTAATCACAGGATTCCTGGTAATGTTTATGCAAGCAGGTTTTGCCATGGTTGAAACCGGTTTAACACGTGCTAAAAACGTTGCACATACCATGTCAATGAATATGATGGTTTACGCCCTGGGCATGATAGGCTTTTTCATAAGTGGTTTTGCAATCATGTTCGGTGGGGTAGGTACATTGGGGACCTTAGGAGGTTTCGGAGGTTTGGCCAACGAATTTACCATTAATTTATTTGGACATACATTCGGTTTGTTTGGGATGAGAGGTTTTTGCCTTACTGGTACTTATGACGTTGCTGTATTTGGATTATTCCTTTTCCAAATGGTATTTATGGATACTACAGCTACAATCCCAACAGGATCAATGGCTGAACGCTGGAAATTCTCACATTTCGCTATTTATGGGATTCTGGTTGGTGCATTAATCTATCCTATCTATGGAAATTGGGTTTGGGGTGGTGGATGGTTGTCACAACTTGGTAACATGTTTGGTTTAGGTCATGGAGTTGTGGATTTTGCAGGTTCTTCAGTAGTTCACATGACAGGTGGTGTATTGGCATTTGTGGGTGCAGTTTTGATAGGTCCACGTTTAGGTAAATACAACAAAGATGGTTCACCAAACGCAATTCCAGGTCACAACATTCCTATGGCAGTTGTTGGTTGTTTTATTCTTGCATTCGGTTGGTTTGGATTCAACCCTGGATCTACATTGGCAGGCGGTGACTTACGGATAAGTGTAATAGCTGTAAATACCATGATTGCTTCAGCAACAGGTGCATTTGGCTCTATGTGTTACATGTGGTGGTTTAAAACCAAGAAACCGGATCCTTCCATGATGATTAACGGTATGTTAGCCGGTTTAGTTGCTATCACTGCACCTTGTGCATTTGTAAGCGTGCAATCAGCTGCTCTTATCGGTTTAATTTCCGGAGTTTTAGTAATTGAAGCAGCATTCTTTATTGAGAAAAAACTAAAAATTGATGATCCCGTTGGTGCAGTTGCAGTTCACGGCGTAAATGGCGCCTGGGGTATGATTGCATTAGGATTATTTGCAGATGGTACATATGGTGATGGTTGGAATGGTGTTAAGGGTACTGTCACCGGATTATTTTACGGTGATTCCAGTCAGTTTTTAGCTCAATTAATAGGTGTTGCTACAAATATAATTTATGTTGCATCAATTGGTTGGATTGTCTTTAAATTGATTAGCTTAGTTACAGGTGGTATGAGAGTAAGTGCCAAAGATGAACTTGAAGGTTTGGATGTTCCGGAAATGGGAACAGAAGGGTATGCAGGTATTAAATTGGACAAGAATTCTGAAACCCCACTCTCAAGATAATCATTAAAAGAAAATGGTAAAAATAATTGAAGGAGTTTTTAGTAGGTAATTACATATTAAAAAAAATATAATTATTAATGAAAAACTCCATCAGTCTGAAATATAACAAATACAATCAGTCAATTTATTGACATAAGGGTTTTAAATTAAAATTTATTACTTATCAGTTTAAAACCAAGCAGAAACACGGTGAAACTGCTTACAATTAATCGTGTGTTTTTTAGTTTTATTGTTTCAGACAGGCTATTTCGTGAGAAATGGCCTGTTTATTTTACAGTCAATCTACATCATGTACAGCGGCAAACAGGAAGACTTACCCTATTTTCATATGCACCAATCGGGGAAAAGCATTTTTATCTGTTTAGCTATTATTGTATCTTTGCATCGAAACAGACCTCTGGGGTTATTCAAATAAATAGGAATCAAGTAAAGCCATCTATTTATTGAGGCATTCTGCAAAAAGTGAAATTAGTAATTTCATGTATTTTTTATTTAGTCCGTCAGTTTATTAAAATCTAATTATAAGAATGAAAGATATTTTTAATATTCCTTTATGGTGTTCAATTCCCTTTGTCATAATGCTTTTGGCAATTGCCATTGGTCCGCTTATAGCTGAAAAGTGGTGGGGTCAGAATAAGAACAAGCTGCTTATTTCCCTTCTTCTTGGCATTCCTGTGACTATTTATATGCTGGTAAACGGACTTTCAGAAAGTCTGGCTGACACCATCATGTATGATTATGTTCCGTTCATGATCTTACTGGGTTCATTATTTATCATCACTGGAGGCATTCATTTGTCCGGCGATATTAAGGCTACTCCATTGAACAATACTTTGTTTCTAAGTATCGGATATGTATTGGCATCTATCATGGGCACTACCGGTGCTGCAATGCTATTGATCCGTCCGGTTATTACAACCAATCAGGAACGAAGTTATACGACTCATACGATATTATTTTTCATTGCAGCAGTAGCTAACTGTGGAGGTCTTTTAACACCACTGGGTGATCCTCCGTTATTTATGCTTTACCTGAGAGGTGCTGAGTTTACCTGGTTTTTAAATTTATTCCCCGAATGGATATTTACGGGAACATTGTTGTTAGTTATTTATTACTTTGTTGACAGGTATTTCTACAAGAAAGAAACCTGGGTTAATATAGCTGAAGATTATATTCGCATTAAACCTATTCGGATAACCGGCAATATTAACTTTTTATTTCTGACAGGTGTTGTTATGGCTGTTGCCTTTATAAATAAAGGGAATATTCCCCAAATGGGCGAAGAGCATGCATCTATCTGGTTAAAGTACATGAGAGAGATGGTTTTGGTAATTCTTTCCGCCATGTCTTTATATTATACCAAACAGGAAGTACGCAAAAACAATAAGTTCTCGTGGGATCCGATACTTGAAGTTGCATATCTATTCCTGGGTATATTTGTAACCATGGCACCCACATTAATCTGGCTGGCAAAAAATGCATCAAGCTTTGGAGTTACCGAGCCCTGGCAGTTTTTATATGCATCAGGAATGCTGAGTTCTTTTCTGGATAATACTCCTACAGCAGTTGCTTTTTATGATTTAGCTCACGGTCTGGTTATAGACGGGCTACCGGCATCATTATCCACAGGAACGATGATGGCAGGAGTTCCTGAAATTTTACTAAGGGCTATTTGTGTTGGATCAGTATTCTTTGGAGCAATGACTTACATTGGCAATGGCCCAAACTTTATGGTTAAATCGATTGCCGAAGAAAGTGGCATAAAAATGCCAAGTTTCTTTGCTTATATGTGGAAATTCTCATTGATTGTTTTGTTACCTATCTACATTTTAGTACAATTGATTTTCGTATAATCGAATTAGAAATCACTCAAGGAATCTATAAAAATCCTTTATTAGCAGCAGGCTATTTCGCAAGAAATAGCCTGCTTTCTTTTTAAAGCAAACCTTTTCGAATTATATTTTTCACAACAAAACAATCCAACTTCTATACAAACATTTCATTTAGGCGCATATTCCTTCCTGTATGTCCAAAATAATATGTCAACCCTAAGCAGCCATTTGCTACATAAATGTATATAATGACAATAAAACATACCTAAATGTAGCTTATTTACGTATTTTATTGTCATAATGCTTTTGTATTCGACAAATTTAATCTACTTTTGTAAACGAAATAAGGAAATAAAACCACCTATAATCACATTTCAGAGAGTTAATTATTTCATTTCCAGCAAAAAATGGAAAGTATATTTTATAGTCTCAGTATAAAACTATATAACTAAACAACAAAAATAAAAAAACATGAAGAAAATTGAGGCAGTAATCCGGAAGTCTAAATTTGAAGATGTCAAAGAGGCATTGTACGATGCAGGCATTGAATGGTTTTCATACTGGGATATTACCGGATTGGGAAGATCAACTGAAGAACAAATCGTCAGGGGGCAGGTTTTTCAATCGAATTATATACACAGAAGAATGATTTCAATTGTTGTTCGGGACATTAACCTGGATAAAACACTTGATGCCATTTTAAATTCTGCCTGGACTGGTGAAACAGGTGATGGTAAAATTTTTATTTATGACATTCAGGATACAATTCGTATCCGGACAAGGGAATCCGGACCTGAAGCATTATTTAACAAGGAGTAAGTAAAAAATAATCAATACAACTGTTTAGAATAAAAAAAAAATGAAAAGAAATATTATACTGACGTCCCTCCTATCCATAGTATCTGTTCCATCTCTTTTAGCACAAACAACAGCTCCAACAGCAGCTCCAACAATAAATGCCGGTGATACGGCGTGGATGATTGTTGCTACTGCTTTTGTTTTATTAATGACCATTCCCGGATTAGCCCTGTTTTATGGAGGTTTGGTTCGTCGCAAGAATGTATTGAATGTCTTTATGCAGTGTTTTATCATCACGGCAGCCATCAGCATAGAATGGGTAGTTTGTGGTTATAGCTTATCCTTCGGAAGTTCAACAGGTTTCCTTGCACCTTATATAGGGGGTTTAGACTGGGCTTTCCTGAACAATATAAAAATTACCGATTTAAGCCCTTATTTTATCTCACATTCTCAAATGGGACTTAACGGGGTTGCAGTTGGGACTATTCCTCATATTGTTTTCATCATGTTTCAATGTATGTTTGCTGTGATCACTCCGGCATTAATTATCGGAGCTTTTGCAGAACGAATAAGTTTTAAAGGATTCTTTGTTTTCACTATATTATGGTCATTATTTGTTTATAATCCCGTAGCTCACTGGGTTTGGTCAGCTGATGGCTGGTTGTTTAAATTAGGCGCCTTAGATTTTGCAGGAGGGACGGTTGTTCATGTCAATGCAGGTGTGGCAGCTATTGTGACGGCCGTTATGCTTGGGAAACGTCGTGATTATAAAAGACATGCTATTCCGCCTCACAACATCACGTATGTAGTTATGGGTGCCGGGCTCCTTTGGGTAGGTTGGTTTGGATTCAACGCAGGAAGTGGACTGGCAGCAGATGGTCTGGCCGGAAACGCTTTAATGGTCACACATATTGCAGCTGCTGCAGCAGCTCTTACCTGGGCGTTACTCGATTGGATTATAGATAAAAGACCTACTGTTGTGGGCATCAGTACAGGTGCTGTAGCAGGACTTGTAGCTATAACACCGGCAGCCGGGTTCGTTGGAGTACCTGGAGCACTGGTTATTGGTATCATTGTTTCATTAGTATGTTTTTGTATGGTGGCCTATGTGAAACCGAGATTAGGATATGATGATTCATTGGATGCTTTTGGAGTTCATGGAATTGGAGGTATGTTAGGAGCAATATTAACGGGAGTATTAGCATCTCCTCTTATTCAACCGGCTTATAGTGGTGCCATTTATGGTAACTACAGGCAGCTTTTAGTTCAATTTATTGCTGTATTTGCTACAATCATTTATTCTGGGATTGGAACATTTTTACTTTTTAAACTGACTGAAAAATTTGTAGGGATTAGGGCAACTGATAAACATGAAGCTATTGGCCTGGATGAAACTCAACATGGTGAAACAGCCTATAATAACTTTGATTAATCAGTCCTGGATTACAATCGAAATAAGGTGAGCATAAATTGTCATTCTGTTATAGAAATCATAAAAATTCACGAAACATGCACTTATTTTAAAAGTAAGACAATCGTTTTATTGAAATGCTTAGGAATGATTATTCTCACAATTTTATTATGTATCTTTGTCATGACTCATGATAATTAATATTGACATCACATAAGATATATTATTTTTAAGTAAATAACCATTTTATTACTTTATTCGATGTTTTGATTATGAATCGTTATAATAAAGCATGTATTTATAATGATTTGAAACAGAACAATCTTTTTTTTCACAAAGAAACCAAATTGTGGTATTTAAACTGTCATTTTTATTATTTTTGTATTGTTTTTATAGCATTACGATAGAATATGACTGAATTTTAAAAAGATCGATTAAAAACAACCCTCAAAAAATATAATTATGTCATCATTGAGATTTAAAGCAGTAGAAGAGGCTTTTAAGAAAAAAGCTCTGGAAGTTACAGCACCGTCTAAGTTTACATCCGATTATTACGGAAAATATGTTTTCAATCGGGCCACCATGGCTAAATACCTGTCAAAAGACACGTTGAAATTACTTAAGAACGTGATTGACAAAGGTGCAACTCTTAACCTTGATATAGCTAATGATGTAGCTGCAGGTATGAGAATGTGGGCAATGGAATTAGGTGCAACCCATTACACACACTGGTTTCAACCATTAACTGACAGTACTGCTGAGAAACATGATTCATTTATAGACTATGTAAGTGGTGCACCCGGAGAAGTAATCATTGAAGATTTCTCAGGTAAATTATTAGCTCAACAAGAACCAGATGCTTCTTCTTTTCCAAGTGGAGGAATTCGCAGCACGTATGAAGCACGTGGATATACAGCATGGGATCCTTCTTCACCTGCATTTGTAGTTGATGACACTTTAGTTATTCCAACAATTTTTATTTCGTACACCGGAGAATCTCTTGACTTGAAAGCGCCATTATTGAAAGCTTTAAGTGCAGTAGACAAAGCTGCTACAGCAGTTTGTCAAATGTTTGATCCAAGCGTAAAAAAAGTAGTATCATTTTTAGGTTGGGAACAAGAATATTTCCTAGTTGATGAAGGATTGTATGCAACCCGTCCAGACTTATTATTAACCGGTCGTACTTTACTTGGACATGAATCTGCCAAGAATCAACAATTGGATGACCATTATTTTGGATCTGTTCCAAGTCGTGTAGCTGCTTATATGAAAGACATTGAATTTGAAGCATACAAATATGGAATTCCTGCAAAAACCCGTCATAATGAGGTAGCACCAAACCAATTTGAACTTGCTCCTATTTTTGGTGAAACAAATTTATCAGTCGATCAGAACTTATTGATGATGTCTATTATGAAAAAAATAGCACGTCGTCACGGTTTTCGTTTATTATTGCACGAAAAACCATTTGCAGGCATCAATGGTTCAGGGAAACACAACAACTGGTCGTTAGGAACTGACACTGGTGTTGGATTATTAACTCCTGGAAAAACTCCAGAAGAAAATCTTCAATTTGTAACTTTCCTGGTGAATATCCTGCAGGCAGTATACAAACACAATGCTTTGTTGAAGGCCTCGATCATGACTGCTCAAAATGCTCACCGTTTGGGAGCCAACGAAGCACCTCCTGCAATTGTATCCGTATTTCTTGGAACTCAGCTGACAGCCATTCTCGACAAATTAGAAAAAAGCTCAAGCGAAGAAGCTATTGTTGTTGGTGCTAAAAAAACTTTAAGTTTAGGAATTACTCATATTCCTGAAGTATTTTTGGATAATACCGATAGAAACCGTACTTCTCCGTTTGCATTTACAGGAAACCGTTTTGAATTCCGGGCAGTAGGATCTTCAGCTAATTGCTCTTCGGCTATGGCTACTTTGAATGCAGCAGTTGCTGCTCAATTAACAGAGTTTAAAGCTGACGTTGATTCTAAAATTGCCGCCGGATCAACTAAGGAGAAAGCTATTTTCGATGAAATCAAATCCTATATCAAATCATCTAAAGCTATTCGTTTTGATGGAAATGGTTATAGCGAAGAATGGAAACAAGAAGCAGCAGAACGTGGATTGGATTGTGAAACAAGTGTACCTAAAATTTTAAAAGCATATACTTCAAAAGCAAGTATTGAACTGTTTAAGATTACCGGAGTAATGACTGCCGTTGAACTTCATGCACGTAACGAGGTTAAATGGGAAACTTACATTAAGAAAATTCAAATTGAAGCACGCGTATTGGGCGATTTGGCTATCAACCACATTATCCCGGTTGCAACACGTTATCAATCATTCCTGTTAGACAATGTATTCAAAATAAAAGCTGTTTATTCAGCTGAAAAAGCAGAAAAATTATCGAAACTGGATTCTGCGTTTATTGAAGAAATTGCAGAACATATTTCTGTTATTAAAACAAATGTAGATGCTTTAGTTGAAGCCAGAAAGGTTGCAAATAAAATTGATAGTGAATATGAAAAAGCATTATCATACCATGATGACGTATTGCCCTATTTTGATGTGATTCGTTATCATGCAGACAAATTAGAAATGATTGTAGACGATGAGATGTGGACCCTACCTAAGTATAGGGAATTACTCTTTATTCGTTAAACAAAGGTTTTACACCAACTTTCAAATAATAGAATAGTGGGAAAACCTATAGGTTTTCCCACTATTTTCAAAATAACAATAGAACAAAACAACACGATAAATTAGCTGAAAGTAACAGTTTTTAAGCGTATAAATAAGAAAAGAAGCTATGACAGTCCCAAAACTAACTGACGAATATGACCAGCAATCGCTCTATTCACCCCAAAACGAGCATGACGCCTGTGGTGTTGGCTTAATATTAAACCTTCATGGGGAAAAGTCTCATGAAATTGTAGAAAATGGATTGCAGGTTCTCGAAAATATGGTACATCGTGGAGCCGAGAGTGCCGATAATAAAACCGGAGATGGTGCCGGTATTTTAGTACAAATACCACACGAATTTATATTACTGCAAGGCATACCTGTTCCTGCTAAAGGAAAATATGGTACCGGTCTTGTTTTCCTTCCAAAAGATGCCAACAAAGCGGAACTCTGCCTGAATGTTATAAAAGAAAACGTAATTAAAGAAGGACTCAATCTTCTTGCTATACGCGATGTCCCGGTAAACAGCGATATTTTAGGTGAAATATCCGCCTCCAACGAACCAACCATTAAGCAGATCTTTATTACCGGAGCTACTTCGCAAGACGAGCTTGAGCGTAAACTCTATATTGTCCGTAAAAAAATCGAGAAAGGGATTCTCAAATCAAATATATCCAAAGAACGTAGTTTCTACATTGTAAGTCTTTCAACGAAACAAATGATTTATAAAGGGATGCTTACGTCACTACAATTACGTGAATATTTTCCTGACTTATCCGACACTAATTTTACAAGTGGAATTGCCTTAGTTCACTCACGGTTTAGTACAAATACTTTTCCTACCTGGGATTTGGCACAACCATTCCGTATGCTGGGGCATAATGGTGAGATAAACACAATCCGTGGGAACAGACAATGGATGGAATCCAGAGAAAGTGTTTTAAAGTCAGATCAGCTGGGAAATTTGCAGGAATTATATCCTATTTGTCAACCAGGAATGAGTGACAGCGCTACATTGGATAATGTTCTTGAATTTCTGGTCATGTCCGGTAAAAGTTTGCCTCATGCAATGGCTATGCTTGTTCCGGAAAGCTGGAATGCAAAAAATCCTATTTCCGATAATCTAAGAGCTTTTTATGAATACCACAGCACCTTTATGGAACCGTGGGATGGACCTGCAACATTACTTTTCAGTGATGGTAGATATGCAGGAGGTATGTTGGACAGAAACGGATTACGTCCTGCACGTTATCTGGTTACTCATGATGATTTGATGATTATTGCATCTGAAACAGGAACTATTGAATTTGAACCTTCCCGTATCAAAGCCAAAGGCAGGTTAAAAGCCGGCAAAATGATCATGATAGATACCGAATTAGGTCAAATATATTATGATAATGAATTAAAAGAAGGTTTGGCTAAAGCATTCCCTTATCGTGAATGGTTGAACAAAAACTGCATAAATCTCGACAATATAACATCAGGAAGAAGTGTAAAAAATGATCTGAGCAATTATCAGACACTTTTAAATGCATTTGGATATTCAAAGGAAGATTTGGAAAGATTGATTCTGCCAATGGCCAATGATGGTTATGAACCAACATCGTCCATGGGGAATGACGCAGCATTATCTGTGTTCTCAGATAAACCACAGCGTTTGTTTAATTATTTCAGACAACAATTTGCACAGGTAACCAATCCGCCAATAGATCCGATACGGGAAGAACTGGTTATGTCACTAACAGGTTATGTGGGTTCTTTGCATCAAAACCTGCTTGAGCCGGCAAATGAAATCTGTAAGATGGTAAAGCTTAAAAGCCCCGTCCTGACAAATACACAATTTGACATATTATTAAACTTAGAATACAAAGGCTTTTCGACCATTTCATTGCCCATGCTTTTTGATCCTAAATCAGGTTCAAAAGGCCTTGAAAAAGCCATTCAGGAGCTTTGCCTGTCAGTAGAAAAAGCAGTTGATGACGGTAAAAATTATATTGTCTTAAGTGACCGTGGAGTTGATGCTACCCATGCACCAATCCCATCATTACTAGCTGTTTCAGCAGTGCATCTTTATCTGGTTCAAAAAAGGAAAAGAATGCAAATTGATATTGTTGTTGAAACTGCTGAACCACGGGAAGTAATGCATTTTGCACTTTTATTCGGATTTGGTGCGAATGCCATTAATCCTTATATGGTATTTGCAATCATTTACGAGAAAGCAAAATCCGGTGATATACAAATGGATTTTGCAACTGCAAAATTACATTACATAAAAGCTGTAAATAAGGGCTTATTAAAGGTTCTCTCAAAAATGGGTAACTCTACTTTGCGTAGTTATCGTGGTGCCCATATATTTGAAGCAATTGGCATTTCAAGTGCATTTTTAGATAAGTATTTTAAAGGAATTTCTTCTGCCATAGAAGGTATCGATATAGAGGATGTTGCAAATGAAGTATTGAAACCATACGGTGAAGCTTTTAATCCTCTTGAAGGAAGCGATCCTTCCCAGTTGAAAAACCTGGGCCTTTATTCATATCGCCGGGATGGAGAAGAACATGCATGGAATCCAGAATCAATTGCTCGCCTACAAATAGCTACAAAAACAAATAGCTACGAAAAATTTAAAGAATATACGAAGACTGTTGACGAAAAGCCAACGCCTATATTTATTCGTGACTTGATGGATTATAAGCACAATCCAATTGATATAAGCGAAGTTGAACCAATTGAAAAAATAACAAAACGGTTTGTAACAGGTGCAATGTCATACGGTTCGATTAGCCGGGATGCACATGAAGCCATGGCAATTGCCATGAATATTCTGGGCGGACGAAGCAATACAGGTGAAGGTGGTGAAGATCCTGAACGGTATAAAAAGCGTGAAGACGGTTTAAGTACCCGTAGTGCTATCAAGCAGGTTGCTTCCGGCAGGTTTGGTGTAACAGCCGAATACCTGGTGAATGCTGATGAGTTGCAGATTAAGATAGCTCAGGGCGCTAAACCGGGTGAAGGTGGTCAATTACCAGGATATAAGGTGGACAAAATCATTGCAAAAACACGTCACTCTATTCCGGGAATTTCACTGATTTCCCCCCCACCCCATCACGATATATATTCTATTGAAGATTTGGCACAACTTATCTACGATTTGAAAAACATCAACCCACAGGCAACTATCAGTGTTAAGTTGGTTTCTGAGACTGGTGTTGGAACAATTGCAGCAGGTGTTGCAAAAGCAAAGGCAGATTTAATATTAATCAGTGGTGCTGAAGGTGGTACCGGTGCAAGTCCTTCAAGCTCCATCAAACATGCAGGTCTACCTGTTGAAATTGGTTTAGCTGAAACTCAGCAGACGTTGGTTTTAAATAATCTTCGAGGACAGGTTCGTTTACAAACTGATGGTCAATTAAAGACCGGTCATGATATAATTGTTGCAGCTTTATTAGGAGCTGAAGAATACGGTTTTGCCACAAGTGCATTGATAATACTTGGTTGTGTAATGATGCGTAAATGCCATTTGAATACCTGCCCTGTTGGTGTAGCTACTCAGGATGAAACATTACGTCAGCATTTTGCAGGGAAATATGAATATCTTGTTAATTTCTTTAATTTCCTTGCTCAGGATGTTCGGGAACACTTAGCTCAAATGGGCTATCGTAGTCTTGACGAAATTATTGGTCATGCCGAATTGCTCGAACGTAAAGCAGTAGAAGGGACTGAGAAGCTTAAAAAAGTAGATTTATCGAAGATTATGTTCACACCGGCAAAGAAAACTTCTGCTGCTCTTAGACATATTAAGGATCAGGATCATAAAATTGAGAATGTACTGGATCGTGAGTTAATTAAAAAATCTCTGCCTGCACTCGATTTATGTATGCCGGTTGAAATGAAATTTAAAATTAAAAATACAGATCGAACTGCAGGTGCAATGCTATCAGGTGAAATTGCAAAACGTTACGGTCATGCCGGCCTGCCTAATGATACTATCAAGGCCTATTTTCATGGATCAGCCGGGCAAAGTTTTGGCGCATTCCTTAGCAGGGGAGTATTTTTTCAATTGGAAGGAGAAGCAAATGATTATCTTGGAAAAGGACTTTCTGGTGGAAAAATCGTTGTAATAGCACCCAAAGAGAGTACATTTAAGCCGGAAGAGAACATTATAGCCGGTAATACCATTTTATATGGAGCTACCTCAGGTGAAGTGTATATAAATGGTGTAGTGGGTGAACGCTTTTGTGTCCGAAACTCAGGGGCTATTGCCGTTGTTGAGGGAGCAGGCGATCATTGCTGCGAATACATGACTGGAGGTCGTACTGTAGTTCTTGGAACTACAGGACGTAATTTTGCAGCTGGTATGAGTGGTGGTGTGGCATATGTACTCGATGAATTTGACAATTTTGATTTCTTCTGTAATATGGAGATGGTTGAGCTTTCGCTTATTGAAGACAGTGCTGATCGGAAAGAATTACAGGGATTGATATCCAATCACTATAAATATACTAAAAGCCAACTTGCAAAAAAGATTCTGGATAATTGGAGTGTATATGTTGATAAATTCAAGAAAATAGTTCCAATTGAATACAAAAAAGTTTTGCAGGAAGAAAAGATAGAAGCGATCAACAAGAAAATTGCTCAGGTTGAACGCGATTATTAATTACAATTTAAATACCTTTGCCAATGTTTAAAACCTTGGCAATGGTTTTAAAACAAAAACAATAAAACATCATGGGAAATCCTAAAGCATTTATAAATACACCCCGCAAAAACGCAGGTTACCGTCCTGTAAATGAACGGATATCCGATTTCGGGGAAGTAGAACAGACCTTAAATCGTGAAGACAGAAAACTTCAGGCTTCACGATGCATGGACTGTGGAATTCCGTTTTGCCATTGGGCTTGTCCCCTCGGGAACAAAATGCCTGAATGGCAGGATCTGATTTACAAAGGACAATGGAAAGAAGGTGTGGAAGTACTACACGAAACAAATAATTTTCCTGATTTTACAGGACGTATTTGCCCGGCTCCATGCGAGAAATCATGTGTGCTGGCTCTGCACGATGCAGCTGTAACCATTCGTGAAAATGAAGCAGCTGTTACAGAAGTTGCATTTATCGAAGGCATGATCAAAGCACGCCCACCTAAGACACGAACCGGTAAAAAAATAGCTATTATTGGCTCCGGTCCTTCAGGATTGGCTGCAGCTCAACAGTTGAACCGTAAAGGACATCATGTTACCGTGTTTGAAAAGGATAACGGATTAGGTGGATTGCTACGATATGGCATTCCTAATTTCAAATTGAATAAGAACATAATCGATCGCCGGCTGGCATTATTGATTGAAGAAGGAATCGTGTTCAAAACCAATACTGAAATTGGTAAAGATATTTCCGGAAAAGAAATAATGCAAAACTACGATGCAGTTTGTATCGCTGTAGGTGCAGGACATCCACGTGATATTAACCCGGAAGGTCGTGAATTGAAAGGTGTCTATTTCGCTATGGATTTTTTAAGTCAACAGAACCAACGGATTATAGGCGAAAAGATTGATGAAAATAATATCATTTCGGCAAAAGGCAAGCATGTACTTGTAATTGGCGGAGGGGATACCGGTTCTGATTGTGTTGGAACTTCAATCCGACAGGGTGCAACTAAAGTAACTCAGATTGAAATCATGCCTCAACCACCTGTTGATAAAAATCCTGATACACCTTGGCCTTATTATCCGAACATTCTTAAAACTTCAAGTTCACATATGGAAGGTTGTACTCGTAAATGGAGTCTGAATACCAATAAGTTCATTGGCGATAATGGCAAACTTACTGAAGTATTAGTGGAAGAGGTAGAATGGTCAAAAGATGAAAAAGGACGTATGAGCATGAAACCAACCGGCAAAACCGACATAATTAAAGCTGATTTAGTTTTCCTTGCTCTAGGATTTATTCATCCGATACACGAAGGTTTACTTACCGAATTGGGAGTTCAGTTTGATGGCCGTGGAAATGTTGCTATTGATAAGGAAAGTAAAAGTAATATTAGTAAGGTTTTTGCAACTGGTGATGCAGCAATGGGTGCAAGTCTTGTGGTCCGTGCAATAGCTTCAGGACGTAAAGTGGCGGAAGACATTCATAATTCATTATAATCTTGTTACAACGATTAGCAAAACAATAGAACTTTAAATAAAACTATAAAACAACTTCTTCTAAGTATACCAGAAGATTAACAGAGAGGTAAAATATTATGTGTGGAATAGTATGTGCATTTGATATAAAACAGCCAGCACTGGCTTTGAGGCCGCAAGTACTGAAAATGTCCAAACGGATACGGCATCGTGGGCCGGATTGGTCAGGAGTTTTTTCTGATGAAAAAGCCATTATGGCGCACGAGCGTTTATCAATTGTTGATCCGGAATCGGGGAAACAACCTCTTTACAGCAAGGATGGTAAATTGGTACTGGCTGTTAATGGAGAGATTTACAACCATCAGGAAATACGCAAACAATTTGAAGGAAAATACGAATTCCTTACCAAGTCGGATTGTGAGGTAATACTGGCGCTTTACAGGGAAAAAGGTCCAAATTTCATGGAAGACCTGAATGGTATTTTTGCTTTTGCCCTTTATGATATTGAAAAGGATATCTATATGATTGGTCGTGATCATATTGGTATTATTCCTCTCTATCAGGGATGGGATAAAGAAGGTACCTATTATGTAGCTTCAGAATTGAAAGCATTGGAAGGATATTGTACAAAGATTGAAGAATTTCTTCCCGGTCAGTATTATTACAGTCCGGATAAAAAACCAACTCAATGGTATAGCCGTGACTGGCAAAACTATGATGCAGTAAAAGACAATGTCTCCGACATAGATGTTTTGCGTGATGCTTTGGAAGCAGCCGTTGAACGTCAGTTAATGGCTGATGTACCTTATGGTGTATTGCTTTCCGGAGGTTTGGATTCATCAATTATTTCAGCTGTAGCAAAGAAATATGCAGCAAAGAGAATTGAGTCAGGGAATAAAGAAGATGCCTGGTGGCCACAACTTCATTCCTTTGCAGTTGGGTTGGAAGGATCACCTGACTTAATTGCAGCACGCAAAGTTGCCGATCATATAGGCACTATTCATCATGAAATACATTTTACTGTTCAGGAAGGACTGGATGCTGTCCGCGATGTGATATACCATGTGGAAACGTATGATGTAACAACTATCCGTGCCAGCACCCCTATGTACCTTTTGTCCCGTGTTATTAAGTCTATGGGAGTAAAAATGGTACTTTCCGGTGAAGGAGCAGACGAAATATTCGGCGGTTACCTATATTTCCATAAAGCACCAAATCCTGAGGAATTACACAAAGAAACCGTTCGTAAACTCGATAAACTTCACTTATACGATTGCCTGCGTGCCAACAAATCACTTGCTTCGTGGGGTGTAGAAGGCCGTGTTCCATTTTTGGATAAAGAATTCATGGATATTGCCATGCGTCTTAATCCTAAGGACAAGATGGCTGGAAGCAATGGGAAAATGGAAAAATGGATACTTCGTAAAGCATTTGAAAGTTATTTGCCCGAAAGTGTTGCATGGCGCCAGAAGGAACAATTCTCAGACGGAGTTGGTTACAACTGGATTGATTCGCTTCGTGCCATGACCACTGAAGCTGTAACCGATGAACAAATGGCTAAAGTAGCAGAAACCTATCCGATTAATCCTCCGATGAATAAGGAAGAATATTACTACCGTACTATTTTTACTGACTTCTTCCCGTCTAAGTCTGCTTCTTTATGTGTACCATCAGTGCCTTCTGTAGCCTGTAGTACTGAAATTGCGCTTGAATGGGATGCTGCATTTAAAAATATGAATGATCCTTCAGGTCGCTCTATAAAGAGCGTACACGAGCAAGGATACAAATAATGAAGGGTATTTAAATATATAAATTTACAAACAGAAGAGGCTGATCTAATAAAAAAGACCAGCCTCTTCTGTTTTTTGTTAATACATTTACATAAATAAGGTCTCCAATTATGAAGACCTTATTTATGTAAATCAAATTATCTAAACGTTCAATTACGTGATAAGTTTATTTTTCAATTTTCGCTCGCATTGAATCCCATACAAAATATCCAATCACTGCACCGTACATAACCAATGCCAGCCATTGTGCACCGGCACTTTCAACCCATTCAGCACTCATTAAATTGACACCTCCAAAGCGCAATGCAGCACTGACAACACCCATTAAAGCACCACCGGCAATAAACCCTGAAGCCAGTAATGTTCCTTTTTCCTGACGGGCTGTGTTGAGCGCTTTATCTTTGCTCCGTGATGATACATACCAACTGATAGCACCTCCGATGATAAGTGGTGTGTTCAGTTCAAGCGGTATAAACATTCCAAGGGCAAAAGCTAATGCAGAGATATTAAAATAGGTAAGTATGAGGGAGATTATGGCACCTATGGCATACAGATACCAGGGTGCGGATACACCTGACATCAATGGTTCAATAACAGCTGCCATGGCATTTGCCTGTGGAGCAACCAAAGCTCCATCGCCTGTAAAACCGTACGTTTTATTCAAAATCATAATGACACCACCTACAGTTGCTGCCGAAACAAGCGTTCCCAGGAACTTCCATGTCTCTTGCTTGGCAGGTGTTGTTCCAATCCAGTAACCTATTTTCAGGTCGGTGATAAAGCCTCCTGCCATGGACAATGCCGTACAAACCACCCCACCTATGATTAATGCAGCTACCATGCCTGTTGTACCTTTCAACCCGACAGCCACCATTATTACAGAGGCAAGGATAAGTGTCATAAGTGTCATCCCTGAAACCGGATTAGTCCCGACGATGGCAATTGCATTTGCAGCAACTGTTGTGAACAGGAAGGCGATAACAGCCACCACAAGTATTCCAACCACTGCATGCAGCAAATTGTGAACTACTCCGAAATAGAAGAATATAAACGTTGCTATAAGGGCAATAATAACACCAATCACGATAATTTTCATTGAAATATCGCGTTGAGTACGTTTCACATCTGCACTTATTACCTGACCTTTTCCTTTAAATTCGCTCGAAGCCAGGCCAATGGCACTCTTAATGATCCCTCTTGATTTTATGATTCCAATAATTCCCGCCATGGCAATGCCACCAATACCAATGTGCCGGGCAAAAGCTTTAAAGATAATCTCAGGGGACATATCAGTTAATGCACCTGTAAATCCCGGATTAAGCATATGCAGCATACTGTCGTTTAATAACGGCATGACCGGTACAAAGACAAACCAAATCAGAGCTGAACCTGCACAGATAATCGTGGCATATTTCAGCCCTACTATATAACCTAACCCTAAAACAGCTGCACCGACATTTACTTTAAAGACAACTTTTGCTTTCTCAGCTAATTCTGTTCCATAGGGTAATACACGCGAGGTAAATGTTTCGGCCCATGTTCCAAAAGTGGCAATAATAAAATCGTATAATCCACCAATGATACCTGCCATTATAAGCGGTTTGGCCTGATCACCTCCTTTTTCGCCGGATACTAACACCTGAGTTGTTGCTGTAGCTTCCGGAAAAGGATATTTACCATGCATATCCGATACAAAAAACTTACGAAAAGGAATCAGGAATAAGATACCTAATACCCCACCCAACAAGGAAGAGAGGAATACCTGCATAAAACTAACTGTAATTGCCGGATATTTTGCCTGTAAAATATACAAGGCAGGTAAGGTAAAAATTGCTCCGGCAACCACTACGCCCGAACTGGCACCAATGGATTGTATGATAACATTTTCGCCTAACGCATTTTTACGTTTAGAAGCAGACGAAAGCCCCACAGCAATAATCGCAATTGGAATAGCAGCTTCAAATACCTGTCCTACTTTTAATCCCAGATATGCTGCAGCAGCCGAAAACAAAACGGCCATTAACAAACCCCAGGAAACTGATCGCGCATTTACTTCAGGATAATTTTTATCCGGCGAAAGTAACGGCTTATAAACTTCTCCCTCTTTTAATTCACGCGATGCATTTTCAGGCAAACCGGTGATTTTTTCTTCTTCCATATTTACTTGTTTTTCAAATTATATCAAATTAATTACTTGTATCCGAGACGTTGGATATATTAGAGATGAATTTATTAGACTACAAAAGATTACATTTCAGTATCACAGCAATTATTAATTCTTAATTTTTAATTATTAATTACATTAACTGCTTCTGGCTTTCTTTATCAAAATATTTTTCAATATCAATATCAAATACTTCAGATCAGTTTTAAATACGCCCTTCGTTTCGCAGGCAATAAGATAATCCATTTCGGATCTCTGTATTTCAGCCAATGTATTCGGCAAGTCTGCATAAAATGGAGGTAACAGGCCTGGCTTGTACCTGACCCGTTTCTCCTGCAATTCTTTGCTGTATAAATTAAAATAGTGCCGGCTTAAAGGACGGACTCCTACCAGTTTCATTTCTCCTCTGATAAGATTGATTAACATGGGAAGCTCATCAATCCAATACTTTCGCATAATATGACCGATGGTTGTTACACGGATGTCTCTCTTGAATTTGCCCACCTTATTTAAATTATGACGGTCATACACATAACTTTGCAAATACTCAGAATAGGGGTGCATCGTTCGGATTTTATACACTTCAATTGATTTCTTGTGTTTACCAAATCGTTGCAACCTGATTAATGATCCATAATTCCGCTTATAAACCAGTTCCGGATCTTTAGCCCTTTGTGAAATAACATAGGTAAGCTGTCCGATTTTCTTTTCCAAAACCACTTTAAATCCCAGGCAATATAATCTGCCAAGTACTTCTGCTTTTGAAAAAATACGGTTATTACCTCCTGTAATAAAATAGTAAAGCCGTTGTGTAAGAAATATTTTTGGCATTACCCGTTTAAACAGATAATCAAAAAAATAAAAGATATAGTTTAACCCTTTTGGATTCTTTACTATAATGTGCTTCTTTCGGGTACTTTTTGATTCAAAACAACAAATAAAAACACCATTGTCCGGTAATTTCTCATTAATTACCGATAATTTATTATTAATATTCCGCATATTATTCAATCTCTCCAACTGAACGATACTTGAATAGATATAATTCGGCTTCATCTGCAAATTAGCCACATCAGTATTTACAAATACCAATGTCTTTCCATTCGACAAATCAATATTCATTTCCAAAAAAGCCAATACTTTATCGGAGGTGTGTAACTTTATTATCGATTTTAATTGGTTGTAACTTATTTCATCTAATGGTATTGAGGGCTTTACTACTGCATTTATTCTTTCTTTCTTTGGTCTGGTGTTGATAGCATCGTAGTCGACAGCAAATCTTGAAGCAAAATAGAGTGAAATAAATACGTAATTTAAATTAAAAGCTCCGGCAATAGCCGTTAGAAGCACAAATCCGGAATAAGATTTATAATAAAAGTGGATTAATAAAAATAGCAGTACAAAACAGGCTAATGAGACATAGACTAATCGTAATGTTATCTGGTGTAGCTGTTGTATTTTTAGGGGCTTGTATCTTTTAAAAAAATAGGATAATATAAACCATAAACACAAAGAAACAAGGGACGGAACTAAATACTTGTCTAAAGGAGAAATGCTGGTAAATGGAAAGAATCTAAAGACTAAGAAGAAATTGAAAATGAGTATTAAAAAGTCAACAATCAAATAAAAATATGCTGGTTTGTAAAATACGTTCAACCGTAAATAATTTTTAAATTTTAAAAAGGTTGAAATTTGCATACTTTGATTTTCAATTAATATGTAATTTAAAAACCGGCATTATGAATAATGGCAGTAACTAGTGCAAATATAATATAAATAATTGCAGTGTCACTCCACAATTCATCCTATTTAAGATAATAAATGATGCAAAAACTTTTATTTATACTGAATTTTTAAGAAAGAGAAGAATTGGCTTAAAATATTAAGTATTCGATAGTTTTAATAAAAAATACTCTGGAAAAGAGAAATCATATAATTTGCATTTATTCGAATATTTAATTGCTTTGTTTAGTATTTACCCGTTGATTATTATTAATAGTTTTTTGATTTTGTTTTTAAAATATTGTTTCCATATTTCCATAAACCATTCAGCAGAATTATCAGTCCAACGTTGAGGATGCGTTGTAATCATGATACTATGTTGTGCCGGCTTTGTTTCAAACCATTCAATTAAATCAGATGTTGAATGTATGCTGTGACCCGATGGAGTGATGATATGCTGTTGATTTGGTGTGGATTCTTTATCGACTGATTGTTGTTCTTTTGAAACCTGTTGTTTATCTCTTACATTATAGCTGGTGCCATCCCACATGCGTGCCGTATCGGTAAAGTAGTTTATTTCAGGTTCATTCAGGAAGTCTAAATAAGGTTCGCCAATAATTCCAAGATCCCTGTAACTATAGCTATTCCATAAATCACGGTTATCCCATTTTGAAGTGGGACTACCATGCATGCAGATTGTTTGTACGGGATAAAACTGACGGAAATACGCAAGCTGTATCTTGAAATGTTCATATGCTTTCTCCATATCCCCACGGAATAAGGATAAATCCTCATAGTGATAACCGATCTCATGTCCAAGTTTAGCTATGGCACGTATAATTTCTGGCTGATTACTCCGGGGAACAATCCTGAAATAATACGTTGCCCGAATGCCCATTTCAGCTTCAATACCTGCGATGGTTAATGAATTGCCTGCTTTTGAATCAACATCATGGCGCAGTATCACATACCGACCGGAAGCTTCCCCCCTGCACCACTCTTCGAAGGTATAAAAAGCATATCCTGATTGCTTTATGGCACTTAATAATCTTCTGTAAATCGTTAATGTAAAATCAATGCTCATAATTGCTTAATTAATCATCGGTTGAGTAAATTCACCTGATTTTATTTTGAAGTATAGCGCAGTTTTCAATTACCTGAAACTATCCATGTATTCTGGATTCTTCCTGACGATTCCGACGCTTAACGGATAGTTTTCAAAAAACCAGACATAAAATGCCGTAACATCTATTTTATCAGCCAGCATTTTTTCTTTTCGTACTGCAAATTCAGATTTCAGATCTTTTATTTGAAGTAATTCGTCTATTTTCGCAAAGAATTTTTCCGAATCTTCAGGTAAAAAAGAATAACACAATTGGTATTTATCTTCTAATTCATTGGGAATGGCTAATTTCCCGGCGAATGTATTGCATTTTACCGCAGGTGTACCAAGTATTGCAGCCTCGGAAGTCATAGTCTGGCTATCCCCGATCAGCATGGTGGCATAATAAATAAGTGAATGTATTTTTTCGGGTGACAGCAACAATTGATACTTCCTGAATTCCTCATCTATGTTGCGTTCGGAGGTGATAAATACGGCACCGGCTGCTTCCAGTCGCGCAATTAACCTTCGTTTATTCTCTATTGTCAACCCATGCACCCCAATGTCGTGATGAGCTTTAAAAGCATTAAAACGAATAATAAAAAAAGGTTCTCCCTGTTTTAACCCGATTTCTTCAAGAATTGATTTATCGGGTGTAAATCTGTTCGGGTGTAAATAAGCCAGTTCATGATAGCCAGGATAATAAATTGTATCTTTCCTCAACCTGTTTCCTGTTAAGGCTGAAGGCGATAGAATATCAGTCAGGTAGGGGTGTATATATTTAACCAGCAATGGCTCTGCCTCATCATCATCATCATCCAGTAATATCGATGGGATACCAGTCAACCGGGTCATGTACGATGCTGTCACGCATCCTATCATTAAATCAATTTTCTCTTTTTTAAGCAGTATTAAGCAATACAGGTTATACCAGAGCTGCATAATCCCTTTACCGGTCAGACTATCCTTCTTAATACCGATAACTTTAAACGGAATCTCAAATTTTGTCAGTAAAAATTTAACCGAATCTATTTCTTTCGTTACTACTATAACCTTATGGTTCTTTGCAGTAAGGATTTTAATGGTTTTGGCTAATTTATGAACGTGTGCAGGATGACTGATTTCTATCAGTATATTCATTTTTTTTAAAATTTGTATCGTGTAAATGCTAACCGGCTGAAATACATTAATAATCTTTTATGTTCATTCTGAATGATGTTTCTAGTCGGATGGTTCATTACAAAATCGGACCAATGTGCTGTATTGATTTTCCGTATTTGCTTTTCAGCGGTTGCTCCGGTATCAGCAACTTTTGTTGGAAATACCTTTTTGGACTTTTTAGGGTGAAACCGCATAATTTTTACGGCTATTTTCCCGATTTTAAATAAAACAGGATTGATTTGATATAAGAACCTTCCGTTCTCAACAAGTTCACCGCCAAATTTTGATTTAAAATCACGGACCCCGTATCCATCTTCAGGCTTCCCTGCTCCCATCATATCAAAACAGGTGTAGGCATTTGTAGCTGCATATTCAATGGCCGCCCAGGTGGCAATGGTAGAGGGGAATACATTTTTGATCCGGCCGTCCAGCCCACACACAAACCATTCATACATAATGCTGTCCGGCAATACTACGCACACACTGCCACCAATTATCTTATTTTCTACTTTTATTATAAACAGTTTCCCGAAGGATTGTTGTACCAGTTTTTCAAAAAATTCAATGGGAAACAAAGGTGTTTTTACTTTGTTTTTATATAAATCATGCAGGATTGCATAATACGTTCTGATATCATTCGAATCCGTCGTTTCACTCCACACGGCACCTGCCTTGACCGACAATTTGATTTCCCTCCGCCTCGTGGTGCTTAGGTTCTTTAAAGCCGTTTCTACATCCGGGGTTGACACATGAAAATTCAAATGAGGAGTATACGTAAAACCTTCAGCCTCAAAAGTAGTTTTGTATTTGGAATAATTCGTATAATTCCGTATTTCCAGGTAGATCGCTTTTCGTTTTAATGCCTCTGTTGCCGCATTTAAAAGCTGTTTTAATGCTTCCTCGGAGATACCGCTATCAAGCAACACTCCACCACCTACTATCGCTCTCCGGCTAAGATATTGCTTTATAATATTGCCATCCGATGTAACATACCCACTGAGTATCCCTACCAGTTTGCTGTTTTCGGATATTCCAAAGACAAAAGGTGTGAGGAATGAAAATGTGGAATAAAACTCATAGCATTCCGGGGTTTGAAAGAATGATGCAGTAGGCGATTGCACAACAAGTTCTGCCCATTGGTTACGGTCTATTTCTGAAAAAGTATCGTATACCTTCATGCTTATAAGATTAGTGCAATAAATGGATAAATGAAAAGGATCATAAACGGATTCCGTTTCACACGGATATTTTTCAAACGTGAGTTCTTGTGGTTTTATAGTACAAAACTACTAAAATTATATTAATGAACAGCATGAAGCGGGTTTTGAATCCTCGCTTTTGTTTGATCAGTTTCATTACGAACATACTCAGCTACACAATAGAATTCTATCATCATAGAATAAGAAAGGCATTTTACAATATTACTAAATTTCCAGGTACACTTATTTTGGTTCGACACAATCTCGTAGTAAGGAATTATAAAGGTAATAGAACGGGTAAAACGAATCTTTTTATTTTCAGGTATGCCTTGTTTTTAATTCATTTTTAAATATGAAAAAACAACAATTCTACGACTTTTTAAGGTTGTCACTTATTCACTGTTCATAGGGGGTTCATAGGGGGTTCATAGGGGGTTTCGAGGGGGTTTCGAGGGGTAAACCTCACTGAACCCCCTCGAAACCCCCTGTCTGCCCTCTCCAAAGTCTTTCTGATTCCACTTTATACTTAAATCAGAAGTATGGCAAGTACCGTTGGATTGGAATCAGGAAAGACAAAGATATTAATTTATTTATAACACACCTCTGGATGATAGGAATTGGTCGGAATAAAATGAATACTTTTGCAGAAAATACAGCGTATATAACAGAGAAGACTATGGGAATGGAAATAATGGAGTCATTGAAGATAATACCGGCAGCCGTAATCGGGTTGACGGTACATGAGTTTTCGCATGCACTTATGGCTTATAAGCTGGGAGATGACACAGCACAACGGGATGGGCGGTTGACACTCAATCCATTGAAACACATCGATTGGATGGGATTCTTTTTAATCGTTATTGCCGGATTTGGTTGGGCTAAACCGGTTGTTTTCAATCCGGACAACCTGAAACACAAACACCGGGATGAGATCCTGATATCATTAGCAGGACCTTTTTCTAACTTCATAGTGGCAATATTGTTCTTTGTAATTGCAAGGTTGTTGTATTTTACGGAATATTTCAGTTCCACAACGTTTGGTCTTGAAATGATTAACATGATCATGCTTTGGGGCATTATTAACTTCAGTCTATTTGTCTTTAACCTGATTCCAATACCTCCCCTTGATGGATCGCATTTTTATATGACTTTCCTCAAGGATATTCATCCCAAACTGATGTTGAATCTCTATAAATACGGCACATTAGGGCTGTTGGCAATTATTATCGCCGAGAGCCAGTTTAATGTCAACATACTTCACATGTCCGAAATAATAAAGTACTTCAGTTCATTCGTTATTCAACAGTTGTCATTTTAATAGGATTTTCCCCTGAAGTTGACATTTCAAATTCATGAATGGTCCTGTTGATAATGTACACACATTCCAGCAATTGGGTTTTGGTGATGACCAAAGGAGGTGCAAAACGGATGATGTTGGTGTGTGTAGGTTTTGCCAGTAATCCATGCTCAATCAACCGGATACAAATATCCCATGCAAGGTTAGTATGGCCTGCATTATTAATTACCAGCGCATTTAACAACCCTTTTCCACGTACAGACGAAGCAATGCCTGATAATTCACAGAGTTTGCGCATTTCAATACGGAATATTTCACCCAGCTCATAGGCTTTTTCAGCCAGTTGCTCATCCCTGATTACTTCGAGAGCAGTAACTGCTACGGCAGCTGCTATCGGATTACCTCCAAAGGTAGATCCATGCTGGCCGGGCAGGATAACCTCCATGACTTCATTGTCAGCCAGAACGGCGGATACAGGATATACACCTCCCGACAACGCTTTCCCCAGAATAAGTATATCGGGATGAACATTCTCATAATCGCAGGCAAGAAGTTTACCTGTACGGCCAATTCCGGTTTGCACTTCATCGGCAATAAACAATACATTGTGTCTATGGCAAAGGTCAAAGCACTTTTTCAGGTAACCCTCATCAGGCACATAAGCACCTGCTTCACCCTGGATGGGTTCTACTAAAAAACCGGCAATATTCTGATGTTCAACCAGTACTTTCTCGAGGGCATCAGCATCATTGTAAGGAATCGTAATAAAGCCCGGAGTATACGGTCCGTAATGGTTGTAAGCATCATGATCCGCGGAGAAGGAAATAATGGTGGTTGTGCGACCATGGAAATTATTTTCGCAGACCACAATACTGGCTGAATTATCAGGCAAACATTTTTTTTCGTATGCCCATTTACGACATAGCTTAATGGCTGTTTCCACAGCTTCAGCTCCGGTATTCATGGGTAGTACTTTATCATATCCGAAGTACCGGGTCACAAACTCTTCATAAACTCCCAACCGGCTGTTATAAAAAGCACGTGAAGTCAGGGTCAGTTTACAGGCTTGTTCCACCAGGGAATCAATGATTTTTGGATGACAATGCCCTTGATTTACCGCTGAATAGGCAGAAAGGAAATCAAAATACTTTCTGCCGTTTACATCCCATACAAATACGCCTTTTCCCTTGTCAAGAACTACCGGCAGGGGATGGTAATTATGAGCACCATACCTGGTCTCAAGTTCTATTAATCCGGAAGCAGTAAGAGTTGAATTTTCCATACTAATAAATTGTTGTTTTTCGTCATATGTATAGTGTAGTGAATTATATCATCTTTTTCTTTTTCAAGGCATCATAGTTCAAAAGGCATATATTTAAAAGCTCATCTAACCTCACTATTCCCCACTTCCCGATAATCGCAACAACCCCTTAAAATATTTCAGCCATCATGCACCTTACACTGCCCCCTCCTACCTGTTCAATGGTTGGAATGGAGACAACAATCAGTTCGTTGTAATCTGATAGCCTGTCTGTTTGTTTCCGGTCAAGTGAATCATACGCAGACCGGGATAACACCATGTATTTCACTCCTGCTGTATTTTCTACCTGTAGCATATTGCCTGCAAAACAATGCATTTGATACTCTGTGATAGGAATGATTTCTTTTCCTGTTTTTTTCAGTGAATCAAGTACTGTCTTTCGTTCGTTGGCATGATCAATCGCATCAGGGCAAACAACAGCGTACTTATCAGCTATTGTCAACATAACGTTTGTATGGTAAACAGCAAGCCGTTTTCCTTTAACCGACTGGTAAGCTGAAAAATAAACGGGTTTATAATCAAAGGTGGAACAGAATTGCAGGAACAGATCCTTACTTGTTCTTTCCGATAAGGCAGCATAGGCAATGTTGTTAATCCGATCCAGTATCATGCTTCCGGTTCCTTCCAGGAATAAACCCTGTTCTTCCCAGAAAGTAAAATCATCGATATTATTAATTGTTAATCCCTGGTCGGAGATATATTCAAGGATATCATTCCGGCGTTCATACCGGCGGTTTTTGGCATACATGGGGTATAAAACAGCCTGACCACCTTCAAAGAAAGAAATCCAGTTATTGGGAAAGACAGAATCCGGGCTTAGAGATTCAGGAGTATCTTTAACCACGAAAACATGTATATCTTTCAATCTCAACTGACCAACCATGCCCTTAAATTCGGCCAATGCTTTACGTTGTATTTCAGTAGCTGAATCAGGGCTTTGTTGCTGAAAATAGTTATTCAGGGCTGTCTGTTCATTAAATCCGAATGCCACCGGTTCAATCATTAGGATATTATGGGTGGTTTGTGACAGCCCGGCCTTTATAGGATTTGTTTGAGGTGTGGTATGTAAAGAGTTCATCTATATTTAGATTATGCAGGTTATCAGATTTATAACTAACTCAATTCTCTACAAGTAGTAATTCAGGAATCTTCCCGTATCAAAGGTAAGGTAGAACAACGTAACAGCCCTCCCATTTTAGAAATTTCAAAATATGGAATCCGTTCCACCGTTAGGCCCCATTGATTTTCCATATGATCGTTCAGGCGGTTAAAGCGTTGTTCGGATACCACCACCGAGGGTGAAATGGAAAAGACATTGGCATTCATATAATACATTTCTTCCTGTGTAATTTCAAAAACATGCTCGGAACCGAAATGTTCCACCAGCATGTAATAATCCTTTACATTTAAAAATCCATCTTTATAAATAATGGCTTTATTATCCGATATAGGCATAAAGGCACAGTCAAGATGCAATACTCCCTTGCGTGGGTTAGTGTTGTGCTTCTTAAGCTCCAGGGGAACGAATGTTTTATCAGGAAATATTTCTTTCAGAAAGTTAAAGGCATACAGGTTGGTACGGGCAGTTTTCAATTGGGGATAATCGGCTCCTGAAAAGAGCCCGACAAAAACTGTATCATTCAGTAAAACAACATCACCTCCTTCGACATGTGCTTTCTCGGGCAAATTGTAAATCCGGTTATAAGGGATCTGATCATAAATCACCTCATAGGCTTCTTTCTCGTCCTCCCTGTCAGGAATTATATTGGAATTGATAATCTTATCATCAATAACAAAAGCTACATCACGGGCAAACACCTGATTGCAATTCTCGAGAGTCCACGGACGAAACACCTGAACATGGTATTTCAACAACACTTTTTCGAAAGCACTCATTTCTTTGTAAATGGCTTCTTCGGTAGGATAAACGTTATTCAAAACAGACTCGTAGGACTTTGCATCAAATACTCGGTCGATAGCAGGTACCGGTCCGATTGAACCCGGTTGACCCAACACAACTGCACGGAGAGTAGAAGTTTCGTTTTTGATGTTGAGTTGCATAGAACGGATTTTTGACAAAGATACAATTCCCTCTTGAAATAAAAACAGAACGGGGCAATAAATGTTTAATTAATGCATAAATATATAATAAAATGTTTTCATCCACGGCAAATAAGATGGATAAACCACTTTTTGTTGCAATCGAAAGCAATTAATCGCCTGACTATTCACCATCAAGTATATAAAATCGTAAATTTGCAGCTCAAACCATATATTAACGAATAAAAAACACTTATATGCGAAAACATAATGTTGTCTCGTTGTTATTATTACTTTCTGTTACCTGTAGCTATGGAAGTATTACCGTTCCGTTTAACCACAAGAATATCTCCTATATGGGTAGGGTTGAACAGGTTGAAAATAAATATGCTGAAATTTACTGGCCGGGGACTTCAGTTACCATCAATTTTAAGGGTACTGAAATTAAAGCCATCATGAAAAACGGAAAGGAAAGTACCTATTTCTATGCCATTTTAGATGGTAATGAGGCGGAAGCAAAAAAAATTAAAGCCGATACCATTCAATCTACTGTCATGTTGGCTTCCGGATTACAAAACACGAAACATTCAATTCAGCTTTTCAAGCTTACTGATAATACAACCCGTACTTACTTTTATGGTTTTGAGATGGCCGATGGTTCATCTATTCTGGATGCCACACCACTGTCGGATAGAAAAATTGAATTTTATGGCAATTCCATTACCGCAGGACACGGGGTTGATGTCTTACCGGGGAATAATGATTCGGGAAGTCCGGAGTACTTTAATAATTTCCGGACTTATGCAGCACTGACAGCACGCCATTTCAATGCTCAATATTCCTGCATTGCACGAAGCGGTATCGGAGTTATGATCAGCTGGTTCCCGGCTATAATGCCTGAAATATACGATAGGTTGAATCCATCCGATTCTACAAGCAAATGGGATTTTTCTAAATACACACCCGACATTGTGGTTATCAATCTGTTTCAAAACGATATGTGGTTAACAGCGAGTCCAAACCACCCGCAATTTAAAGCACGGTTTGGTACAACACCACCCGATGTTCCTACCATCATTAAATCGTACCAAAACTTTGTGAGAAGCATACGGGGCAAGTATCCCAAAGCTTCCATCATTTGCGTGCTTGGAAGCATGAATGCCACCCAAAAGGGCTCTCCATGGCCCGGATATATCGAAGAAGCAGTAAAAGGGTTGTCCGACTCTAAAATATTTACCCATTTCTTTCCGTATAAAGATACCCCCGGACACCCAAAAGTGGCAGAACAAAAAGTAATGGCGGATGATTTAATTGATTTTATCGATAAAAATATTAAATGGTAAGAGTTAAATATCAAATGGAAATTGATGAACTAAGTTAATTGCTGCTTATTTAAAGAATGTTAGATGTATATTAAATTCATAAACTATAATAGTTGCAAAATAGTGTAATATTACATAAATAAATATCGTTATTTTTGGTTGCTGAATAATGATAAAATAAAAATAATTATATTTGTAAACTATTGATACATGGGTACTCTTGTTCTTTGATTAACGCCATAGCATCTTAGTCTTTTAGTTTAAGTCCATTATTAAAAACCGGATCTATGACTATAAAACTACAGGACAATGTGCTTTTATTTGATTGGAATAATAGCATGAAGTTGATTGAACCGATTGATTTAGCCGTAAAACGGAATCAACCAGGCAAATCATCAGAAATTAAAATTATAGACGGAAAACATATTTATTTAAATATGAAAACAGACTGCCTTTGATAGAAATGCGAATTTCTATCAAAGGCATTTTTTGTTATTATTAGTTGATTTGAAATTTGAAAATAAACGGTTATTTATGTAGGTCCTTAAATGGAAAAAAGTAAAAAAGCAAATGAGTTGCTATTAACAAACAGAGAACTTTTCATTAATAATGAAGAGAAAGAAGAGCTGGTAAGGGAATTAGAACTTGCTGAAAAGGAACTTGCCTGTCAAAACAGGAAGATTGAAAAAAAAGCTGCTGAATTAGTCATTGTCAATAAAGAACTTGCCTATCAAAACGAAGAGAAAGAAAAAAGGGCTACTGAATTAGTAATTGCCAATAAAGAACTTGCCTATCAAAACGAAGAGAAAGAAAAAAGGGCTACTGAATTAGTAATTGCCAATAAAGAACTTGCCTATCAAAACGAAGAGAAAGAAAAAAAAGCTGCCGAATTACTCATTGCCTATAAAGAACTTGCTTTGCAAAACGAAGAGAAAGAAAAAAGGGCTGCTGAGTTACTTATTGCGAATGAAAAGTACCGGGAGACAAATGAGTACCTCAATGATTTGATTAATTATTCAAATACCCCAATAATTGTATGGAATACAAAATACGAAATCACCAGATTTAACAGAGCTTTCGAAATCATTACCGGAAGAAGTAAAAAGGAAGTTCTTGGTAAGTCATTAAAAATTTTATTTCCTTCTTCTGAGAAAGAAAATTCAATGAAATTGATTAGAGAAACCCGGACAGGTGAAAGGATGGAAGTTGATGAAATTGAAATTATCCATATCGATGGTTCGGTAAGTAGAACTCAATGGAATTCTGCAAATATCAGGTCTTTGGACGGAAAAACGATTATTTCGTCCATTGCACAATGCGTGGATATCACCCAACGCAAAATTGCAGAAGAGGAAATCAGAAAATTAAACGAAACATTAGATCAAAAAGTAACAGAAAGAACGAAACAACTTGAAGAGGCAAACACAGAACTTGAATCATATAGTTATTCTGTTTCACACGATCTTAGGGCACCACTCAGACACATTGTCGGGTTTATTGAGTTATTGATAAAAAACAATTTAGCTCAACTCGACGAAACCGGAATACACTATTTGAATATCATCTCACTGTCTTCCATAGAAATGGGGAATATGATTGATGCACTTTTAAACTTCTCAAGGTTAGGTAAAACCAAACTTCAACGTACAAAAATTAATTCCAGGGACCTGATAAATAAGGCACTTAAAACTTTTCAGGTGGAATTAACCGGCAGAGATGTTGAAATAATAATTGGCAAACTTCCGAATACAATTGGTGACGAATTCTTAATTAATCAGGTATGGATTAATTTAATATCCAACGCATTGAAATATACCCGTAAAAAAGAAAAAGCAGTCATAGAGATAGGAGGTAAACGTGTAAATAATGAAACGATATTCCAGATTAAAGATAATGGAGTCGGTTTTGATATGAATTATGCCGATAATTTATTCGGGGTTTTCCAACGATTGCATAAAGCCAGGGATTTTGAAGGAATCGGTATCGGGCTTGCAAATGTAAACAGAATCGTCATGAAGCATGACGGCAAGTGCTGGGCTGAAAGTGAAGTTGACAAAGGAGCCACCTTTTATTTTAGCCTGCCAGTAAATCAATAGACATACTTAACGCAAAAAAATGAATTTTATGGACTCGGAAATCAAAACTATACTGATTGTGGACGACAGCCCGAAAGATGTAGAGCTAACCATGGCTGCCCTCTCAGAAAATCATCTTATTAACGACATTGTTGTTGCTGAAGATGGCATTGAAGCCCTGGACTTTCTCTATAAACGCGGGAAATTCACAGGTTTTCAAAACAACATTCCTGTCGTTATTCTCTTAGACATTAAAATGCCAAGGATGAATGGAATAGAAGTGCTTAAACACATTCGAACCTCTCCTAAATTTATGACTATTCCGGTTATCATGGTTACCTCATCGGGGGATGAGAAAGACCTTATTGAGAGCTATGCATTAGGAGCTAATTCGTATGTGGTAAAACCAATCGATATAGTTCAGTTTATTGCTGCCATTAAATCAGTAGGCCAATATTGGGCTGTTATCAATAAAGTGCCGATCATGCATCAAGACATATTTAAATTTTAAAATCTTATCCATGCAGGTTCAATTGAGATGTCTTGATACAGAAATCGAAATAACCTAATTTTTTTGGTTATGATTAATACAGTAATAAATCCGTAGTTGTGTTTAGCTATGTACAAGGATTATGGATCAAGGAACAGATTCATTGTAGGGCAAGTAATTATTGTAAAAAATAATATCGTGATAAAATAAGAACCAATTATCATGGTGAAATTAAGTTTTAAATCTAAAATCAACTCAGGCTTTATCTCTGTGTTTGCCATCATGCTGTTGGTAGCAATTTACTTATTCCTGCAGCTGCAAAACATTAGCAAGCAAACTCGTCTGATTTACGAGCATCCTTATATGGTAAGTAACGCAGTACAGGATATAGAAACCGAAATTTATAAGAATGCAAATCTTGTAAAGGATATTCAACTTGCCGGTAAACAAAGTTTTATTGACAGTCTGGAAAATGAAACATATAAAAATGATAAAACTATTCAGGAGGGTTTTAAAATTGTTTCACTGAGATATCTGGGGAACAAAAGTACAGTTGACAGCGCATTAACCGCTTACAATGAATGGAAAACCGAATGCGACAAATTTTATCATTTAAAAGCTGAAAACAAATCCGAAAGCAATCAATTCTTCCAGAAGTTTGATAATCGTGTAGAATTAGAAAAGATAAATTATTTCCTAACGATCATCTCCGACTTTGCCGATAACAGAGCCATTAGTTCTTTCAAAAAAGTTATTGCAACTGAAAACGATTCAAGACTTACATCGATCATTCTTTTTTTAATCTCAGGTCTATTGGTTCTATTCTTAATCCGGTACCTGACACGAAGCATTGAACGACCAATAAAAGCCTTTGTAAACGAAGCAAACATTTTGTTGAAAAAAAATGAAGAAACAAAACTTGTTGCTGATGAACAAATAATGCTTATCACTCTCGCTGAATTAAAAAATGCTTACCAAAACATTGAAAAGCAAGGTTGTGAAATTAGCAAGAAAAACAAAAAGCTCTCAGAAATGAACCTTGAGCTTGAAGAAAAAATACGGCGACGAACTGCCGAACTGGTCAATGCCAATAAAGAACTTGAAAGGAACATATTAAAACGTACGCACGAATTAAAAGATGCATTAGAATTAAATTTAAAAATCTTTGAGACTTCTCCACTTGGTATTATTGCCTTTCGTGAAGATGGACCCTGTATATTTGCAAACACTGCAGTGGCAGAAATAAGCGGTGGAACAGTCGAACAAATGTTGCAATTAAATTTTCGTGAACTCGATTCATGGAAAGAAAATGGTTTGTTTAAAAAAGCTGAAATAACATTGAAAACACTGAAAATCCAAAAAGCCAGTATTCATACAAATTCAATTTACAAAAAAGAGGTCAAGATCCGATATAACATGTCCACTTTCACAAACAAAAATTCATTAAATTTACTGATGATTGTAGAAGACATTACCGATCTTATGTTAACTGAAACTGAATTAAAAAGAAAGACCGATTACCTCGAACTTGCCAACAAAGAACTTGAAGCGTTCAGTTATTCAGTTTCTCACGATTTGCGTGCACCATTGAGACATATCGGAGGTTTTATTGATTTACTTTTGAAAGATCACTCAGCTCAACTTGATGATACTGGAATCCGGTATTTAAAAATTATATTTGAGTCCTCGAAAGAAATGGGAAATCTTATCGATGCCTTATTGACATTTTCAAGGTTAGGAAGAACCGGACTTAAATTAACTGAATTTAATTCCTTAGATATGGTAAACAATGTTCTTAAAATTTTCGATGATGAATTGATGGGTAGAAATGTTGAAATAATCGTATCAGAGCTTCCAAAAATTAAGGGTGACAAAAGTTTAATCAATCAGGTATGGGTAAATTTGATTTCCAACGCATTGAAATATTCCCGAAACAGAGAAAAAGCTGTAATTGAGATCGGAGGTAAACATGAAAATGGAGAAACGATATTTTATATTAAAGATAATGGAGTAGGTTTTGATATGAATTATGCCGGTAAGCTGTTTGGGGTATTCCAACGGATGCATAAAGCCGATGATTTTGAAGGAATAGGGATAGGATTGGCTAATGTAAACAGAATTGTGATGAAGCATGGCGGAAGTTGCTGGGCTGAAAGTGAAGTGGATAAAGGATCAACATTTTACTTCAGCCTACCAACGAAAGAATAAACATACTTAACTTAAATAAACCCAATTATGAAAACGGAAATAAAAACAATCCTGATTGTAGATGACAGTAGGAATGATATTGAACTTACGATTTCGGCACTTTCTGAAAAAAATCTTGCAAATGAAGTAGTTGTTGCAGAAGATGGAGTTGAAGCATTAGACTTTTTGTATAAACGGGGTAAATTTACCGATCATAAAAATGGCAATCCTGTTGTTATATTATTGGATATAAAAATGCCCCGGATGGATGGAATAGAACTGCTTAAACATATTCGTTTAGAGCCCAGATTCCGGTTAATTCCTGTCATCATGGTCACATCATCTGCCGAAGAAAAGGATCTTGTTGAAAGTTACAAACTGGGGGCAAATTCATATGTTGTAAAGCCTGTTGATATTGTTCAGTTTATCGATGCCATTAAAGTGTTGGGACAATATTGGGCTGTTATCAATCAGCCACCACCTTCATTCGAATAATTCCATGAGTTTGTTAATTCTGATAAATAGTTTCATCCATGGATACTAAAATAAATATACTACACCTCGAAGATTCTCTTAGGGATTCAGAGTTAATACGTTCAATCATGGATGGAGGTGGTATTGTGTATGAGTATTTTTTAGCCGAAAATAAAAAAGAGTTTATAAATATCCTTGACACAGAAAATATAAACCTCATTTTATCTGATTACAGTATGCCTGGTTACAACGGGAATGAAGCACTGAATTTTGTTAAAGAAAAACATCCATCAATACCATTCATTTTTGTTTCAGGCACAATAGGAGAAGATTCAGCTATTAATGCACTGACAAACGGTGCAACGGATTATGTACTCAAGCATAAACTTGAACGTCTGATTCCTGCTATTAAAAGAGCAATCTATGAAATCAAACTTGAAATTCAGCAAAAGCTTGCCGAGGATGCTCTGAAAGAAAGCATGGAAATGCTACAAAAGGCAAGGAAGCTGGCGCAATTAGGAGTCTGGAATTGGAAAGCAGAAGGGGATGTCGTTGCCTGGACTGAGGAACTTTATGAAATAGCAGGTATCGACCCAACGTTTCCGGCACCTTCTTTTGATGAGCTATCAATAATTTATTCACCAAAGAGTTGGCAAATACTTCAAACGGCTATTGAAAAAGCAAAGAAAAACGGGAATCCTTACCAATTGGAATTGGAAATAATACGTTCTGATGGGAATATACGAAATGTAATTGCTTTTGGAGGTTCAAAGTTTGATAACAAGAAACAAGTCATTGGGCTTTACGGAACGGTTCAGGACATTACAGAACGCAAGAGGGCGGAACAGGAAATAATCCTTGCCAATAAAGAACTTCATTTTCAAATCGAAGAGAAAGAAAAACAAGCTGCGGAATTATCAAAAAGCAAACAGTTTCTCAGCGACACCGGAAAACTGGCTAAAGTTGGAGGGTGGGAAATTTCTGCGCTGAATAAAGAGCTGTATTGGTCGGATGAACTTTATCAGATACATGAAGTCGGACAGGAGTATCAGCCAACACTTGAATCGGCAATTAATTCCTATGTTCCGGAATCAAGACATATTTTATCAGAGGCATTGGATAATGCATTAACAAAAGGGAAGCCTTTTGACCTGGATCTGGAACTTGTAACTGCAAAACAACATAAAATATGGGTACGATTAATCGGACATGCTTATCAGATCAATGGTGAAATAGTAAAAATCAGTGGTATGTTACAAGACATCACTGAACGCAAGCTGGCAGAAGAAGTCCTTGTAAAAATGAAAAAAGCAATTAACGCTTCAGGGGAAGCCATTTTTCTTACAGATATACAAGGTTGTTTTACGTATATCAATCCGGCTTTCACATCCTTGTATGGTTTTACAGAAGAGGAAATTATAGGTAAATTTACTCCTAATATTTTAAAAAGCGGAGTCTTAGACAAATCTGTCTATGAGCTTTTTTGGGGAAATTTATTGAACGGAAATGAGGTTCGGGGAGAGATCATCAATAAAAAAAAGGATGGTACATTGATTGATATAGAGAGTTCATCTACGCCAATTTTTGATGAAGAGAATAGGATTATTGGTTTTTTGGGAATTCAACGTGACATTACTGAAAGAAAACATGCGGAAGAAGCGTTAAAAAATTCACAACAACAATTAAGAAACTTCGCTTCACACCTTCAAAATATACGTGAAGAAGAAAAAATAGCAATTGCCCGTGAAATACACGATGATCTTGGCCAAATTTTAGTAGCTTTGAAAATTGATATAGGCCTTTTTAAACAGAAAATTTCAAAAGAAAACGGGTGTATTAATTCGGAGGAAATTATGGGTAAATTTGATTATCTTTCGGGAATGGTTGATAAAACGATAAAAACAGCCCGTAGAATAATGACCGGTCTACGGCCAGAAATAATCGATTCACTTGGATTTATAGAAGCAGCAAAATCCTATGTGCTTGAATTTGAGGAAAGGCATCGTATCCCGTGCCAGTTTAATTGTACAATTCTAAATCTTAATATTACTCCTCAACAATCAGTTGCATTATTCCGTATTTTACAGGAAGCCCTTACCAATGTAGCTAAACATGCGAAGGCTTCAGCTGTTAAGATAAAAGTGAGTATTCATACACACAAATTAATTTTAGAAATAACAGATAATGGAATTGGATTTCATGAAAATCACACGCTCAGGCAGGACTCGTTTGGAATGCTTGGGATGAAAGAGAGGGTCATTTTACTGGATAGTGAATTATTTATTACAGGGAATAAAGGGAAAGGAACGACTGTTCGGGTTGAGGTGCCTTATAAAGGTTAATCTTCTTTTTTAAGCATTTCAAAAATCAGTGATTCAAGAATTAGCAGAATTTAATTTTACAAATCAGCATTCAACTCTGAATGCTGATTTTATTTAATATGCAAACTAAATTTATAGTCATTATTTAATTCGAAAATTAAAATCAGTTTAAGAACTAACAAAAATGAAACAACAAACCGGCATAGGACTTTATTTATCGAATACATCAAATAAAAACTACATTCTCGAGCAAATAATGGCAAATAAATTTTTGCTGGACAATATTGATTTGAAACCATTAAAGGGTGTATTATTTTCAACCATAACCATTAACCGGTTTATTGAAGAAGAGTATCGTCACGATCGTTACCTGATTCAGACAGCCGAGAACTCAAGTTTGGGTTCCATGTCGAGTGGACAACAGAAAAAGGCATTGCTGATGTATCAAATTGATCAAAAGCCAGAATACATGGTTTTGGATGATGTATACAGCAACATTGATAAAGCAACCCAGGAGTCAATTACAGCAACTTTAGGCCAATTGGCCGGTACAACATTATTAATTCAGGTTTTTTTTCGTAAACGCGACTTATTGCCCTGCATCGGTACGGTAATCAGCATTGATGAAAACAATAAAATTGTAAATCAACAGGATGCTGAAACTTTTATGTCTTTAGAAATGAAACAGAAAGAGGATCATCATCAATTCAAGTTACCCGACGGATACGACGGCGACCATACCGATATAAATCCTTTGGTGCAACTAAACTCTGTATCGGTAAAGTATCTGGAAAAACAGATAGTTGAAAATATTAACTGGACTATTCAAAAAGGAGAATTCTGGCAACTTGCCGGACCTAACGGTTCAGGGAAAAGCACCTTATTATCCCTGATTACAGGTGATAATCCGAAAGGTTACGGGCAAGACATGATTCTTTTCGGTAAAAAGAAAGGGACCGGAGAAACAATCTGGGATATAAAACGTCAGATAGGATACTTTACCCCTGCCATGATCCTGCAGTTTACCAGGGACGACACTGTTGAAAATATGATTATATCCGGATTGTTGGATTCAGTAGGGTTGTATACCAAACCAAGCGATATGCAAAAAGATATTGCCAGAAGCTGGATTGATATGCTGGGTTCGTTCTACCGGAACAAGTCATTCCATAGCCTGTCAATCGGGCAGCAACGCATGGTTATGGTAGCCAGGGCAATGGTAAAACATCCACCCCTGCTGATCCTGGATGAACCGACTATTGAACTGGATGACGCGAATAGCCGCTTGTTTATTGATATGGTGAATGCAATAGCACAGGATAAAAAGATTGCCATTGTATATGTCTCACACCGTGACGAACCTGGACTCAAACCTGAGAAGATATTTGAACTGGTGCCATCGAAAAAAGGGTATACGGGAAGAATGTCTGAACTGTGATTGAGAGGATTAAATGATTTATAAGATAAAAAAAAGCCCTACGAGAAGAGGGCTTTTTATATATCGGACTAACTTTTTCAAAGTTTGGAACTTTGGAAAAGTTTTATAGAAAGAAGTTAGTTTAAAAACAATTTCATATCCTCATCCACACTGCCTATCGGGGCAATACCGAAATTATCAACCAATACTTTAGTTACATTTGGCGAAAGGAAGGCAGGCAATGTTGGTCCCAGATGAATGTTCTTCACCCCTAACGACAGCAATGCCAACAGGACAATCACAGCCTTTTGTTCATACCAGGCAATGTTGTAGTCAATTGGTAGTTCATTAATGTCATTCAGTTCGAATACTTCCTTCAGTTTGAGGGCAATCATGACCAATGAATAACTGTCGTTGCACTGACCGGCATCCAGCACGCGGGGAATGCCACCTATATCACCCAGGGGCAATTTGTTATACCGGTATTTGGCACAGCCGGCAGTCAGGATAACCGTATCCTTAGGAAGTTTAGTTGCAAAGTCAGTGTAATAGCTACGACCTTTCATGCGACCATCACAACCTGCCATTACAAAGAATTTGCGGATTGCACCTGATTTCACTGCTTCCACCACTTTATCGGCCAGGGCAAAAACCTGTGCATGGGCAAATCCTCCAATGATTTCACCGGTTTCAATTTCTGTAGGAGAATCAAATGTAAGTGCATGCTTAATCAGACCTGAAAAATCCTTAGGCAATCCATCCACACTATCGGCAATGTGTTTGAATCCCGGAAATCCTGAAGCTCCTGTGGTATAAACCCGATCGGTGTACGTTGCCGACTTGCGGGGAGGAACAATGCAATTGGTGGTAAAGAGCACCACCCCGTTGAATGTTTCGAAATCGGTTACCTGGTTCCACCAGGCACCACCATAGTTTCCTACAAAATGGGAATACTTTTTAAATGCCGGATAGTAATTGGCAGGAAGCATTTCACTGTGGGTGTATACATCGACTCCTGTTCCTTCGGTCTGTTTCAGCAGTTCTTCCATATCTTTTAAGTCATGGCCGCTGATCAGTATCCCCGGATTGTTGCGAACACCCAGGTTTACTTTTGTTATTTCAGGATTGCCGTATGATGTGGTATTGGCTTTGTCGAGTAAGGCCATAACCTGTACTCCTACTTTGCCTGTTTCAAGTACTAAAGCAGTCAGTTCATCTATAGTCAAGATGTCATCTGTTGTTGCCACCAGTGCCCGTTGGGTAAAGGCATGTATCTCAGTATCAAAAAATCCAAGGTTGGAAGCATGTTCCAGGTAAGCAGCCATTCCTTTTAAGCCATAGATCACTAATTCCCTAAGGGAACGGATATCTTCATTCACGGTGGAGAGAACACCCACATATTGGGCTATGTCTTCCATTTCGCCTGCTGTAATAGCCGACCAGGTGAGTAATTCTGATTGTGGAAGGACAACATTGTTATCGAGTAAGATTGCCTTTACCCGGGCACGAAGTTTAAACCCTTCACGGATTTGTAATACAAAGCGGGAATGGTCGAAATTCGCATTTGTAATGGTCATAAAAAGACTTTCGGAGATAAACTGATTAGCTGCCTCATTTTCTATATTTAACGTACGTAAGGCTTCCGTATAATAAGACAACCCTTTTACCTGATAAATAAGTAAATCCTGTAACGCTGATACTTCGGGAGTTTTTCCACAAACTCCCTTAACCTCGCACCCCAAACCTTTGGATGCTTCCTGACATTGATAACAAAACATGTTCATTGTATTTTAGTTTATTAGTTACCCCTAACCCCTAAAGGGGAATAGTGATCGTTGTTATTAATCGTATTATTTTTTCATTTTTCCCCTTTAGGGGTTAGGGGTCTTTTCACACCCATTCTTCCTTTAAGACATCTCCCCTGGTACCAATAACGACCAGTTTCAATGGTATTTTACGACCGGATTCGGCAACAGCTTTAGCAGCCAGTTGCAATAACCCACCACAGCAAGGTACTTCCATAATAATAACTGTCAGCGTATTGATAACAGAGTGTAGAATCATAGATTTAATTTTTTCAACATACGATTCTTTGTTGCTGTCGAGTTTAGGACATGCAATGGCAAGGATTTTACCTGTTAGGAAGCGGGTATGGAAATCAGCTATGCTGTAGGCAACACAATCGGCAGCCAGTACCACATCAGCTCCCCTGAAATAACCGGCTTCGGGATTCAACAAGTGTAACTGCACCGGCCATTGACGAAGCTGGGAAGCTGATCCTGCATTACCAACTGGTGCCACCTTAAAGGTTAGGGCAGCTGCAGGTGCAAAGGATATTTCACGACTACCCGGGCATCCACTACCTGAATGACTGTGCTGTGAAGGCGCAGGAGCATTGTGTACTGATGAGAAATCTATTACGACATTGTTTTGCTTTAGCCACATAACACCTTGTTTAAGAAGTTCGAACTCACCATGGTCTTTCAGATGTTTAAGGTGAGCAAGAATTGTCTTTTCGCCTTTGGGTACAATCCGTTGCATGGTGGCTATTTCATCGTACGGTTCAGCTTCCCGTTCTTCCAGAGTGATAGCCCCTACCGGACATTCACCGATACACGCACCAAGTCCGTCACAGAACAATTCGCTTACCATGCGGGCTTTGTTATCGATTAATTGCAGTGCACCCTCATGACAGCCCGTTATACAAGCTCCACAACCATTGCAAAGTTGTTCGTTTATTTTTATTATGGTTCTTTTCATCAATACTTCGTGATATTACTTCGTGTTATTACTTCGTGATACTATATGCAGATATATTTATTTACAACATCAAATCGTTGTCATATTAAATGGTAAAAGGTAAATAGTAAATAAAAAAATAGTAAATAATTTTATCCTTTTATCATGATTAACAGCATTTTGAATTTCTCCAATGCTACAACTGCATGTGGAATGTTAGCCGGCATAATGATACTTTCACCGGTTACCAGTATGTTTTTGTTACCATCGATTGTAACTTCCGTTTTACCTTCCAGTACCTGCAGGATAGCATCAAACGGAGCTGTATGTTCGCTGAGCATTTCACCCTGATCGAAGGCAAAAAGAGTTACATTGCCTTTATCATTTCGCAAGAGGATTTTACTTACTATAGAACCATCGGCATATGCCACACTATCTGCAAAACTGAATTTCTCAGCTTTCGGGAATTCTTTCTTTTCCATTATTCTAAGTTTAATAGTTATTTATTGTTGGAAGTATATAAAGTTAGAATTACAAACATTCCAATCATTATTACGTCACAAAAGTATAGTTACTAAAACAAATAAAGTGTAACCAATGTTACACCTTAAAATTATAGTTGTATTTTTGTGGCTATTTATACAGCAACTGTTATTAAACAAAGAAGATGAAGAAAGAAGATTTAGCTTCCTGCCCTATTTGCAGTAAGATTCAGATTGATGATACGGATCAATTCCTTTTGGATTTGAAGTGTTCGTTAAAAGCATACGGTAAAAATGAACTAATTGTTAGGCAGGGTGATGTGTGCGATAGTCTATATATGCTCACACAGGGATCGGTTAAGACAGAAATGATCACTGAAAATGGAAATATCCTTGGAATTGAAATTATAAAAGCGCCCCGACCACTGGCACCTGCATTCTTATTCTCGGACAACAATCATTTCCCGGTGGACGTAACAGCACTGGAAGAAGTGGAGATAATGAAAATCCCCAAGGCTGAAATCATGCGGTTGATGATGACTAATCCTGATTTTATGAAACAGTTCCTGACTCATAATTCAAACCGTACTCAATTTCTGACTAACCGATTACAAATGCTATCTATCAAAACTATTAAAGGTAAGGTGGCACACTTTTTACTGGAACAGGAAACATCTGGCACTAAAAGTTTCACTATTAGTCGGAATCAGACAGAATTAGCTGATTTTTTTGGGATAGCACGGCCTTCACTGGCAAGGAGCTTATCGGAAATGGTACAGGATGGAATTATTGCAATCAACAAAAAGGAATATACTATTTTAGATGGCAAACGATTGAGAGACTTATTGGTATAAGACCATTTACTATTTTTTTCATTTACTATTTACCATTCGTAAAACAGAAAAGGGTCGCACATGGCGACCCTTTTCTGTTTTAAATATATGTTATTTCAGAAAATCAGTCCGCATAGGACTGAATGTGTCAATCAAAAGTCCGGATTCAAGGCAAATAACCCCGTGTGGTACATTGGGTTCCATATAAAGTCCATCACCGGTCTTTACTACTTTCTTTACTCCATCGATGTTAAATTCAAAAACTCCGCTAACCACATATGAACACTGGCGGTGGATATGAGCATGAACAGTACCTTCCCCACCTTTTAGAAAATCAATTTTTACCAGCATCATCTGGTCATCATACCCTAAAATCTGACGGCGCATGCCTTCATTGATTTGTACCCATTCATTCTCAGTGTCAAATATAAAATTCTTACTCTTGCTCATATGATTTAGTTTTTAAGAATTAATTATGGTCTCTTCCTTCGTAATAATTTATAAAAGCCTGATTTACCAGTCTGTTTCCACCGGGAGTTGGATAATTTCCCGAGAAATACCAGTCACCCGAATGGTTGGGGCAAGCAAGGTGTAGTCCTTCAATAGTCTGATAAACCAATTCTACCGGACAATCGACATCGGCTGGTGTAAGCATTTGGGCTATCTTTACGGACACTTCATCCTGTGTAAATGGCTTGTATATCTCAGTGACATAATTTATCACTTGTTCTTTCGTTAGATGTTCCTGTTCTTTAGATTTCCGGTATACCTCGTCGATAATGTGTTGTCGTCCTGTTTCTTTTAATAGCTCAATGGCTGCCCTGAAAGCACAAAACTCATTCATCCGGGCCATATCAATACCATAATAATCGGGATAACGAACCTGAGGAGAAGATGATACAATCACAATTTTCTTTGGTTCCAACCGATTAAGTATAGTCAGAATGCTTTGTTTAAGTGTCGTACCACGAACAATAGAGTCATCAATGGCTACCAGGTTATCGACTTTGCCACGACGGATTGACCCATAAGTAATATCATAAACGTGTGTTGCCAGGTCATTACGTTCGTTGTTATTTGAAATAAAGGTTCGTAATTTTATGTCCTTTATTAACACCTTCTCAACACGTATATGTTTATTGGTTGCAGCTTTAATCCCATCTTTCATTCCATAAAATGCAACTTCTGCCGTATTAGGAATAAAAGAGAATACCGTATTTTCCATATCATTGTCAATGGCTTTAAGAATAGGAGCACTCAATGACTCACCCAATTTTTTACGCTCACGGTAAATATCCAGATCGCTTCCCCGTGAAAAGTAAATACGTTCAAAAGAGCAGGGAGTAATTTCAGGAGATGCCTGACGAATGGTTTCAAACTGAATTTTACCATTCTTTTTGATGATCATAGCTTCACCGGGTTTCAATTCATGAATATCTTCTTCTTTTACGTTCATAGCTGTCTGAATGACAGGACGTTCGGAGGCTGTAACAATCACTTCATCATCGGCATAATAAAAGGCTGTACGGATTCCTTTTGGATCTCTGAAAACAAACGAATCACCATGACCCAACATACCACATATGACATATCCACCATCCCAATGACGTTCTGACTTCCGTATAAAAGAAGCTATATCGAGCTGATCTTCAATTTTTCTGGTAATTACAACATCGTTGGTGTAACGTTGCTTGATCAGATCATATTCAGCCTGTACTTCCCTGTCTAATTGATTACCAAGTGATTCCAACATCAGGAAAGTGTCTGCTTTTTCCCTGGGGTGTTGACCCTGTGCGGTTAAATGGTCGAATATCTCATCGACATTCGTCAGGTTGAAGTTACCGGCAAGAAGTAATGTTCTGGCTTTCCAGTTATGACGGCGCAAAAAGGGGTGAATATAAGATAATCCGCTTTTTCCGGTTGTACTGTAGCGTAAATGACCAAGGTAAAGTTCACCGGCAAAAGGATTGTCAGCTTTACAATCAATTGGATTGCTAAAATCAGTATTGGCCGATTGAGCCATATCTTTATTAATCTTGGCAAAAATATCCTGTATGGCATTTTTCCCTTCCATGCGTTCACGCCAGATATATTCTTCTCCGGGAGGCATATCGAGCTTTACAGTTGCAAGTCCGGCTCCCTCCTGTCCCCTGTTGTGTTGCTTTTCCATGAGCAGATACATTTTTTGTAAACCGTACTGCCACGATCCATATTTTTCCTGATAATAATCCAATGGCTTTAACAGCCTAATCATTGCTATACCACACATAAAAATGAATTTGAAAATTTGAAAATAAACTAATAAACCTAATCAACACTTAATACTCAACCAACTTAAACAACTCAATCAATGCCAATAAATAACATAACAAACAAAAAACCCCAACGATTGACGCAGGGGCTGTTTTTCACATTATTCAACAGTTACAGACTTAGCAAGATTTCGTGGTTGATCAACGTCACATCCCTTTACCACTGCTATATGATATGCCAGCAACTGCAATGGGATAGCTGCCAGTAAAGGCACAAGACACTCTACAGTGTCAGGAATGGAAATACTGTAATCAGACAAATTACTGACAACTACATCGCCTTCTGTTACGATTGAAATAATTTTTCCTTTACGGGCTTTAATTTCCTGTATGTTACTCACCACTTTTTCGTACATACCAACACTTGGCGCAATAACCACTACAGGCATTTCCTGGCTGATCAGTGCAATAGGACCGTGTTTCATTTCTGCAGCCGGATATCCTTCAGCATGGATATACGAAATTTCCTTCAATTTTAATGCCCCTTCGAGTGCTACAGGAAAATTATATCCACGGCCTAAATAAATGAAGTTCTGGGCATACGTAAAGGTTTTTGAAAACTCGGCTATCACTGCATCCTGTTTCAATATTTCTTTAATTTTTTCAGGGATACGTGCCAGTTCATATACTATTTTCAGGTAATCTTCCTCGCTTATTGTCCCTTTTTCTTTTCCTATGATCAACGCTAACATAGTCAGTACCGTCACTTGTGCAGTGAAAGCTTTGGTGGAAGCAACCCCGATTTCAGGTCCCGCATGAGTATAACAACCTGAATGGGTGTTACGGGGTATTGAAGATCCGACCACATTACAGATTCCAAATATAAATGCACCTTTCGACTTAGCCAGTTCTACTGCGGCTAAGGTATCGGCTGTTTCACCGGATTGCGATATTGCAATGACAATGTCGTCTTTGTTGATAACCGGTTTGCGATATCTGAATTCAGAAGAGTATTCTACTTCTACAGGTATCCGTGCAAATTCCTCAATCGCATATTTTCCTATTAATCCGGCGTGCCATGATGTTCCACAGGCAGTAATAATAATTCTTTTAGCTTTCAGGAACTTTTCTTTGTTGTCAATAAATCCTGCCAGCGTTATATGGTTTTCATCAATATTGACACGTCCTCTCATGCTATCGCTCAAAGTCTTGGGTTGTTCAAAGATCTCCTTGATCATGAAATGCGGATAACCGCCTTTTTCTAATTGACTCAGGGTCATTTCGAGCTTCATTACCTCAGGTGTTTTTTCAACATTCCCGATGGTTCGTATTTTTAATCCTTTTCCACGTTCTAATGTAACAATTTCTTCTTCTCCGATATAAACAACTTTGTTTGTGTATTCAATAATTGGAGTTGCATCTGAAGCCAGAAAGTATTCATCTTCACCAATTCCAACAACTAACGGACTTCCTTTCCGTGCAGCAACAATTAAATCAGGGTGACCTTTTTCAATTACAGCGATAGCATACGCTCCGACAACCTGGTTAAGGGCCAATTGAACAGCTGTAGTTAAATCAACTTTATTTGATTTCTTAATATATTCAATAAGTTGAACAAGGACTTCCGTATCTGTTTCACTGCTGAATGTAAAGCCATGTTTCTTTAAACTCTCTTTTAATACTGCATAATTTTCAATAATACCATTATGAATGATGGCCAATTCTTCCGATTGGGAAAAATGAGGGTGAGCGTTCACCTGATTTGGTTCTCCATGTGTTGCCCAACGTGTATGAGCAATACCTATTGTACCTTCAATATCTTTTTGCTCAGCAAAATGTACTAAGTCCGAAACTTTACCTTTTGCTTTATATACATTCAGTTTGCCATTATTCAACAAAGCAATTCCCGCACTGTCATATCCTCTGTATTCAAGTCTACGAAGTCCTTTTATAAGAATAGGATAAGCCTGTTTATTTCCAATATAACCTACAATTCCACACATAGTCTTTCTTTTTTTTATTAATTATATTATTTTCCTTAGTCGATCTAATGATATAAGGGTATTTTCACGACTTCCAAAACCTGTAAAACGCATGTATCCTTCTCCGGATGGTCCAAAAATAATACCAGGAGTTCCCACAATATGGCTTTCATATAACAGTTGTTGGAAGAATTTCCAGGAAGGTTGATTATCCGGAGTCTTAAACCAAATGTAAGGAGAACTGATTCCTCCATATACTTCCAAACCAAGTGAAATTAATTCATTTCTAATGAGTGAAGCATTTGTCAGGTAATAGCTTACTAATTCCTGGGTTTCAACCTTTCCTTTTCTGGAATAAACGGATTCTGCACCGCGTTGAACAACATACGAAACACCATTTGTATAATTCGTATTTCGACGACTCCACAATTTAATTAGCGGGACGTTTTCACCCAGTTTGGTATATACCAGTAATTCCTGTGGAAAAACAGAGTAGCCACACCGTAAGCCTGTAAAACCTGCTGTCTTGGAATAGCTTCTGATTTCAATGGCTACCTTTTTTGCACCTTTGATTTCGTATATACTGCGGGGTACATCCGGTTCATTGATATAAGCCTGGTATGCCCCATCATAAATAATTATACTTTGATGTTCAATGGCGTAATCAACCCACCGTTTTAGTTCGGTTTTAGTTATGACAGTTCCTGTCGGATTATTTGGATTGCATAAATAGATTACATCCACTTTCTCAGAAGGTAATTCCGGGATAAAACCCGTTTCTTCCGTACAACGCAAATAAACAATATTGCTCCATTTATGATCATCATTCAGTACTCCTGCCCTTCCGCTCATGATAGTTGCATTTTCATAAACCGGATATACCGGGTCTGAAATGGCAATGATATTATCCCGTCCCAATATATGACCTATATTTCCAATATCAGATTTGGCTCCATCATTGACAAAAATACTTTCCTTGTCTAGAAAAACGCCAATGGAACGATACTCTTTTAAAATCTTTTCAATAAGAAAATCATATCCCTGGGGCGGGCTATAACCTCTAAATGTTTCAACCTGACTCATTTCATCCACAGCTTTATGCATGGCTAATACAACTTCATTGGGCAGAGGTCTGGTAACGTCACCCACACCTAAACGGATAATCTGGGCATTTGGATGTAGTATTTTAAATGCGTTAACACGCTTCTCTATTTCGTCAAAACAATAGATTTCGGGAGTTTTTAAATAATTCTCGTTTGCTAAAGCCATTCAAAGAAGGGTTATAAATTGAGGTTGAAATACGACCGGAAATAAAGTGCAAAATTGCGCTTTTTTTTTCATTAATAAAAGCGTTTTGATCAAAAAGATTTGAACAATGACAGTTATTGATTCTAATTTTGTTAAAACGCAAACGAATTAACCTTCTGTCACGATTATTTGTTATCTACGTTATTAATTGATGATCAACAGGTTAATTTATTACTAAAATTTATATTTTACACCTGAACAGGTCATTCATCTTTCATGTTTACGATTGTCCTGCCTTTTAATTTTCCATCTAAAATCAATGCAATGTGTTTTTTTAGTTCATGAAGATTAATCTCGGTAAAAAGATCAGTTAGGTTGTCGGGTTTCCAATCTGTTGCAAGTTTGTTCCATAAACTGGCTCTCTTCGTTGAAGGATAGTTTTGTGCCGAAATGCCTATTAATGTATTACCTCGTAGAATAAAGGGGAATACGGTTGTATTGAGTTGAATTGATGAAACACTGCCACAGGTGGTTGCTGCACCTGTAGGTTTCAGAACTTTTAATATATTTTCTAATACTGGTCCACCAACTGTATCAATTGCCCCGGCATATTGTGCCGAAAGCAATGGCCTCTTGTCAGGTATCAAAAATGCATCTCTGGATATTATTTCTGATGTACCCAGGCATCTTAAAAAATCATGTTCCGATTCTTTTCCTGTGATTGAGACTGTCTGATAACCAAGTTTCACCAGCAAAGCCAGTGATACCGAACCAACCCCGCCTGTAGCCCCCGATACAAGAATTTTTCCATCTTCAGGTTTAACTAGTTCGCTCAGGCGTAACACGGAAATACCTGCCGTAAAGCCTGCAGTTCCAAGTATCATTGAATCTTTCAGGGTCAGTCCATCCGGAAGCTTTACAACCCATTGTGCCGGAACACGTATATATTGCCCGAAACCGCCCGGCGTATTCATTCCCAAATCAAAACCTGTAACAATAACCTTATCGCCCTGTCGAAAATAATCATTCTCCGATTGAACTATGATTCCTGCTGCATCTATTCCGGGTGTGTGGGGATAATTTTTCGTAACACCTTTATTCCCTGTTGCCGAGAGGGCATCTTTATAATTTAATGACGAATAATGCACTTGCACAAGTACCTCTCCGGCAGGTAAATCATCCGTCGAAAGGGATTGGATAGTTTGTATAAATTCGCCTTCATGTTCTGTAACAACGAGGCCTTTATAATTAATATTCTCCATGTTAAGTCAAATAAAAAATAAAAAACGTTGAAGTAACGAATACTTCAACGTTGTATATGTTTACAACAGCAATAGTGCTTTATTGTTTATGTTTTTCGAAATTATTCTGCGGCTAATGTTATAGTTGAATCTTTCATGGAACATGATCCTTCAAAAACGGCATTTGGTTCTACCAGCAATATCTGGGTCTTCACATTTCCCTTTATATTTGCAGTACTACGTAACGACAATAGCTCAGAAACTGTAATATCCCCTTCAACAGTTCCAATAATTTCTGCATTAACGCAAGTAATAGACCCTTTCAAAAAACCTTTTTGGCCTATAACGACTTTCCCGTTACAGGTTATCGTTCCCTCCACATCTCCATCAATCCGGAAGTCACTATCAGCAAAAATCTCACCTACAATTTTACTTCCGTTGGTTAGTGCGTTATACATTGCACCGGTATTCGTTACTATTTCTTTAGCCATGTTTATTTCGTTAACTTTATTTTCAAAGTTCAAAAATACAGATTTCTTCTTGAATAAAAAAATAATTACTTAAAAGACAGTCATTAATTTTCCATTCAACGACAATAATTTTCCAGTCATTTGTAATATTAACAGCTCATTCATGCTGTTTTGAAGTAAAAATCTATTACTTTTGTGTTGATTTTTGTTAAATACATTTCATTAAGTAGCATGTTTTCATATTGTATTCAATAAATTAAGAGAAATGATTGAAGAACAAACAAAAAAAGACCGTTATATTAAGTTATGTAATGAAAGACCGGACATTCCACTCTTTATGCAATTTTGGTGGATGGATGCAGTTTGTGGCATTAATAAATGGGATGTATTTATTTTTGAAAAAGAGAAAAAAATTGCTGCAGTCTGGGTATATCATTTTGTCAAAAAACTCGGATTTAAAATTATTATTCAACCCCAACTTACCCAAATGAATGGTATTTGGATAAATCGTCCAAATAACATATCAAAAAATGAAATGATTAGTTTTGAAAATGAAGCCATGCTAAATTTATTACTTCAATTTCATAAAAAAAAGATTTCCTATTTTGATCAAAATTTTCATTGTTCATTTACGAATTGGCTTCCTTTTTATTGGGAGGGATATGAGCAAACTACCCGATATACGTATCAAATCACTGACATATCTAATCCAAACAAATGTTACCATGAATTTAAGGCATCTAAAAAATCGCATATAAATAAAGCAAAAAAATCCATTAGCATTGATTTTGAATTATCCGGAGAAGAATTTTATACAAATTTGCAGCAAAACTTAAAAGTTTTAGGCCATAAAGTTTACTATAGCAAAGAGTTGTTTATGAGAATCTATAATGCCAGTAAATTAAGAAACCAAAGTTGTATTATTTCTGCTTTCGATAATCAAAAACGTCTTCATGCTGCATTATTTATTGTTTGGGATGAAAACTGTGCTTATAATTTAATATCAACTATTAATCCCGCATTTCGTTCTTCAGGTGCGACCTCTCTTCTCTTTTTTGAAGCAATAAAGCATATGTCATCTAAAACAAAGATTTTCGATTTTGAAGGAAGTATGAGTAAAAATATAGAAAAATCATTCAGGGAATTTGGAGCAATTCAAGTACCCTATTTCCAAATAAAAAAGTTCAATTCTATCTATTTTAAACTATTGTTTTATTCAAAAAAATGGATCTATTGACGATAAATTATCACGTCAAAAGAACCTTATTTTATAATAGAAATTCAACAAAAAGCATTTATTAAGCCTTTAATGTCATAAACGTAGTTTCTTTATATTTTGATCTTATGAGGTTCCGTCCCTCATTTTCTATTAGTAAATTATCCCGGTAAATATGTCCGAAAAAATTGTTCTTCTTAATGCCTGGCACAATTCACTGGATGATAGAGTCTTTTATCATCAGGCTAAAAGCTTATCAAAATCCGGATATGAAGTTCAAATTATATCCACCAAAGACGATACTATAGAAGTACTCGACAATATCTCAATCAACTCATTTAGCAGCCATCAATTAACGCGAAGTGATAAAATCAAAAAGATAATTGAGAATCTGACCGTGTTTTCCCCCCGTTTAATTATATGTGATTCCCCTTTAGCTGTATTTGCATCCAAAAGCTTTAAAAAGACTCATCCTGTAAAAATCATTTATGATATTACAGAATGGTATCCATCTAAGATTCAATTGCAGTATTACAAAGGAGTGCATAAAATATTCAGATTCTTTGTTTTATTGCTGGTTAACTTTTCTGCCGGAATTAAATCCGATAGTTTTATTTTTGGCGAGTATTATAAATCAATCGCGTTCCGGAAAATTTTTTTCTGGAAAAAACATATAAAACTACCCTATTTCCCTGAAACTGGATATATTCGATATTACCCACTGGAGAAAATAACATCTGACATCAATTTTCTTTATAGCGGGAAGATAACTGCAGAAAAGGGAATTGATAGTGTTATTGGAGCAATTAAGCTTGCCGGGTTACAATGTCCCGACAAGCAATTCAGGTTGAAAATAATAGGCAATTTCCCTCATACGGAAGATCAAACACTTTTCAACAGTTGGATATCCGATGTAACCGATAATGTTCATGTAACTGTTATTGACACCATGCCATTTCCCGAATTTTGTAAAACAATAGGCAATACGCACCTTTTCTTTGATTTGCGGAAAAGGGATTTTGAGAATATACATTGCCTACCTATTAAGTTGTTCTATTACCTGGGGTGTGGAAGGCCAGTGATATACTCAGATCTGAAGGCAATTAGAAAAGAAATCAAGAATATCAACTTTGGCTATTTGTGTAATCCTGCCGATGTGGAATCTATTGCCTGGCTCATAGTGAATTATATAAAACACCCCGAAACATATATTGAACACGCATCCAATGCTTTGGAGATCTATAAATCATCTTATAACTGGAAAGCTATAGAGAAAGGTTTCATTTCGTTTGTGGAGAATCAAGGTTAAATATTAACAACAGGAGCAACATTAATCTTTTATTTTAAGGAAAGTAAAACAAGTAAGTTATTTAAAAACTCTTCTTTCTTGGATTAAAACAAATGTATAGAATGTCAATAAAAGTCGAAGTAAAGAATATTCTCAGCAACATAGGTCAAAAAGGCTTTTTTCATTTGTTGTCTGCCAATTTGCTTATTCAAATTGTAGCTTTTGCATCGCAATTATTTGTAGCAGGTATATTATCACCCGATGATATTGGCCGAATAAAAATTATTCAAACCTATTTGTCCATTTTTTCTATCGTTGCAGGAATGGGCTTTAATTCCTCAACATTAAAACTATGTTCCGAAAACAGGAGTATTGAAGAACGGAATTTGATATTCCAATCCGCTCTTTTTTTTACTATCCTTTCCACCATAAGCCTTTATATTATCATTGTTGTATTAAACTTTTTTGGACTGTTTTCTTCCGACAAACTCATTCAATGGCTTATACCACTTGGATTATTTCCGATCATCAGCAATTCGGTGTTTATGGTCTTTGTCTCATATTTCCAGGCATCAAAGAAAATTAGATTATTATCGAACTTAACCATTTCAAATAAATTAATATCTATAATTGCCATTATATTTTTTACATATTGGATAGGAATAAAGGGGTACTATTTGGCATATAACCTGAGTTTTATCCTGATGCTGGCAGTATGTCTCCGGTATTATAAATCAGGATCTTATAACGGAATATTCTCCTTAAAAAACATATCCTTGTTTTCCATTCACTGGAACTATGCCAAAACTTCCATGGCTGCATATTTATTATCCGAAATATCAGCTTACGTTGACATATTGTTGATAAGTTATTTTATTCCGGATATGAAGCAAATAGGATATTACAGTTTTGCTTTGACCATAACCGTGGTGTTGAAAATTATCCCTGGCACCGTACAGCAAATCACTATACCCTACTTCTCCTCCCTGGCAAATCAAAAAAACGAATTCATAGTTGCATATAAAAGATACAACAGATTACTTTACTTTATCGTTGCCGGGACTCTTCTGGCAGTTTTGCTATTAGTTCCATTTTTACTTCATTTTATCTTTGCCGGGAAATACGATCCTTCCCTGCAGTACTTTCCTTTTTTAGCCATAGGCTGGAGTCTGCGACTGTTATCCCAGCTTCAAAATGGAGCTATTTTCGGATTGGGTAAAATAAATTACAATGTGTATACCAGCCTGATAACTCTGACATTTAATTTAATACTAATTAGCATCTGCCTTTATTTTTTCGGTCTATTGGGTGCTGCATATGCTTCAGTTTTTGGAGGGTTGGTCTTTGTACTCTGTTCCAGATATTTTTTCAGAAAAGCAAAAAATGAAATGTAAGCATTCAAGTAGATTTTATGAAAATTCATAATTCGTGAATAATGTTCAATAGTCATATAAGTAGTACTCTTAAGTAGTACTCTTAAGTAGTACTCTTTAAATAACTTCCCGAAATTTTAAATTAGTTTCATTAAATTATTCCACCTACCAGTCAATAAATAAAATACCGTAAAATAGCAGTTTGTATTTCTTTCAATCCCCGCTATTTTCACTTATCCAGGTTCTTTCCCCAGCTTTCATTTTACGAAGTTTATTTTCCATCATCTTGTATAAATTTCCATTTTTTTTGTTGGCATATCGCAGTGCTTCCTTTTCTTTATCTATAGCCTCTTTCTTTCTATCGAGTTTATAGAGCAAACTGGCGTATGTTTCCATATAAAAGGGATTGTTTGGGTATATTTCCAATGAATGCTTTGACCAAAGAAGGGCATTCTCCAAAACCTTTTGATCTGAAACCTTTTTGAATGTTTCCCAGGCAATATCATTCAAACTTCCACTGATTTTATTTCTCTCATAATGTGCTAAATATTCTCTTATTTGATCAGTCTGTTTGGTGTCTATCAGGGTATGTACACCTGAATTAGAAGGTATTATTAGCTGATTTCCATGAGTTATCGAATCAGAATAGATTTTCAAAAATGGCTTGTTCCCAAAATTGGTTGCAAATATCTTATATTTTAAATTACCTCCCATCCAACTATATTTCTGTATTTCCTTCTCGTAAAGTTTTAAATACGTCATCAATTGGTCAAACTGAGTAGTATCAATCCTGGCAAATAGACCTGAATTAATTTGTTTTTCAAATAACAACACATTCGACTTATCTTTTTCAGCTATTGAATCAGGGACTAATTGCATCAAATAATTGTTGCAGAATTTGTTTGCATAATTTATATAGTTGTCAATTTCCCGTGTATCTTTATAATACTGCATATAAATTTCGAAACTGTGTATGTATTGTGCTTCTTCGGGTAACTGTTTATAAACGGTCATTGCCGAAACCAGTAATTCCTTATTTTTTGTTTTTGCAGCCACATACACCGAATTCATTACTCCGTCTAACAGGTAACTATATACATAATCCAATAATTTCTCTTTAAATACAACCAGGTTCTTCACCAGGTTTGCATATGCAAACGAGTGGACGTTTAAATAAGGCCCATTCATTTTATACAACTCTGTAACAGTCTTATTGGTACGCCCTTTTTCAGGAATAAGTTTAAGGTACTGATCAAAAAGTATATCGTCCGGATCTTTCCGAAGACGTTCCAACAGAAAAATAGTATCATTGGCCCTTCGGGTGCATTCTGCATCTGAGATCTGTTCTGGTTGCGGATCCCTTTTGAAATTGGCTAAGGCGTATCTTGCAACACCAATAAAGTTTTCTTCATCCCTTGCACCCAAAGCTCTGTAAAACAGAGTGCCGTCCGGGTTGATAAACAAATAAGTAGGGTACGCCTTGACTTGATACGCTTTGGCTATTGCAAATCCATCCCCTCCCCGTTCAGCATCTACCTGGTAACAAATAAACTGAGAATTATAAATTCTTCCCACTTTTGCTTGAGGAAAGATGTTATTGCTCATCGTTTTGCAGGGACCACACCACGAAGTGTAAACATCTACAAAGATTGGCTTGTGGGTTTGTTTCGCTTTTTCGAGTACTTCTTTCCATGATCCGTTTTCAAATTCTATTCCTTCCGAAAATCCAAAAAGAGAAAAAGATAATGCAACGACAATTAGTATGAGTTTTTTCATCAAAAAGATTTATTGGATTCGTTATTTTTTAAATTTATATCATCAATCAGATTCATAAAAGTTAATTCCTTTTTATCTTCTTATTCCTTTGCTATTTGGACAAACTTTTCTACAGGCATGGCATGCATATATTTCAACACCCCGCTTATTGGGAACTTCAGCGTATTCCCTGCATTTTTTCTGGGATACTTCCGCATTCAACCCGATTGCTCCCACCGGGCAGTTATCAATGCAACGGGTACATGAATCTTTGCACAGGTTACTATCCATAATCCTGTCTGCTATCAATACAGTATCGGTTATCACTGCCCCGAGCTTAATCAAATTGCCATACACATCATTGCATAATAAAGAGTTCTTACCGATAATACCCAACCCTGCCTGATAGCCCAAATGCTTTAATGACAGAATTCCTTTCCCGGTCATTGTTTCAGCATCCCAGTAATCATAGGGTACAGAAGGAATCATGATGGCATGAAATCCGCACTTTTCCAAATGAAGTGTAAGTAACAAAGCTATCTGGCTGACCTTCGACAAGGCTAAATCCTCAATCGCAGTATACGGACTTGGCGAATCAATATACATCGAACTTCCCGGGATTCGGCATGCAATGGATATAATCGATTTGGTATTCCTGTAGACATCCCTTGGGTGAAAACCTGCCGGACAATCATCAAATCGATCAATTGAGGCAATTCCGCATAAATCAGCACCCAATTCCTTTGCTAAATATTTTATTTCGGTTGAGGTTATCATAATTATTTTATAAGTTTAGTCGCTTAGACCACACAGGTTAATTGTATAAAATCTTAAATAGAATAATTGATATATCATTTTTATCTGGCTTTTTAATGTTATTCTTACTTCTATTGTAAGTTCAAACCCATATTATTACAAATAGGCAGAGGAAACTCTACTCCTTCGGAAGGTTACATAAAATAATCATTCTTCAATGAAAATACAGGAGATAGGTTAATAAAAATAATAATTTTACAAAAATACAAATCCTTTTACTGAAATCCTACTAATTAAATAAAAATTAAAAACATATTTTAAAAGTCATGTATTGTGTATCTTTCAATTACTAAGCAAGACCGCCAACTGAGCAAATAGAGTGGGCGGTTGTCGCAATATGGCGTTTATCTGGTAGTATATTGTTTTGTTTTAACCCTTGACTTCCACATATATTGAATTTGAAGACGTCTTTTCGGTCCGTGCAAACACATAGCAGGATGTCACATACTCTTCCTGAAGGTTTTGATAATTCAACTGGACAATCCCTACAGCCTGATACCCAATTATTTGTCTGACTATAAGCAGTTCGCCGCTTTTCAACAAGGCACAGGCAATGATTTCATTGGTGCCCGTCACATGCGGAAACAATGCTTCCGCATCATATCGCACTGTAATTCCGGTAACATCCATAAAGGCTTCCGTAACTTTCAATGCAGGCAACGAACCTTTGGCAACAAGTAACTTGGGATAGCTGATAACCGGCTTGTTTTCAATCATTTCAAAGGCTATAGAAAAATTAGCAGAGACAAACAAGTTCTGGGGTGATTTTCCATCCTTGTTATCCGGGAATCCCAGGCCAATGACACTTCGAAAAGTACGATACATTTCAGCAACACAGGTCATCCGCTCCCGGTTAATAAGCTGTTTTTCAGTTTTGGCATCCCTGTGTTTAAATGCCTTCGAACGAACGATGTTCATCCCTTGATACAAATACACCGTAAAATTACCCATCGATTTTCTCATAGGGCCCAACAGGGGACTTTGTGCAAGACTCATAGTGCTTAAGTTTTTAAATGAATAACTGGTTTCAGGTTGTTATTTACCCTAAATAGGTAGTTCTTAGATAATACGCCGTAAAGATAAATACTTTTTCATCAACCTGAACCCAGTTAAAATTGTGTTAAACAAGGCTTTTACAGCTTTTGCACTTCCTTGCATCTCCCTGCACTCTATTGCATAATCAAACACTGAATATTTTTAAATTATTAACTACATATTCCTTTAAATTTAACTATTTATTTTTACTTAAATAACCTGAAGGTCATCGTTTCCCATATTTCCTTGCTTTCATTTGGGCTTTAAAAAATTAAAAAACCGGTTTAAACTAAAACTTTTACCTTCCCAATCCCAAAACGGACGGATTTTTGTATCTCTTCATTTAAGGTATAAAGAGCATTTTTAGGGTGTTGGGAGTGGGTTTATTGGGGGTTCAGAGAGGTTTACCCCTATGAACCCCCTATAAAGCCCCTATGAACCCCCTATGAACCCCCTCTGTAGTAAAATAAATCCAGATACAGAGTCTGATCGTCGAAGACATCTTTAACACTGTCATGTGCAAGCACGATGACAGGTTTGCGATGACATTGCAATAATATGCCTCCAACACCTATACAAAGAATAAACACTTGTATTTCAAAAAAAAAACTATTCTGTATTTCTCTTTTCATCACCGACCTGCTATCATCGAAGACATATCAGCGTCAACGTATTAACCTGCATATTTAGAGGCCGCTTATATACATACAAATAAAATTAAAGTTAAAAACAAAAGGGTGTATCTTAACCTAAAAAAAATAGATTACCTTTGCGCGAAATCAAAAAAATATCAATCCAAAATGGACGGAGACCCTGCGATACGAAAATTAGTAAAAATCATCCTGATTTAAAGGGCCGCCTGTTCGTATCTATCCCACAGCCGACCTTCTAAATCTACAAAAACAGGAGGTGGCAAATGACATCACAAATCACATTTTACTTAAGCCAGGTAACCGGCTGTAAGATCTATGACGTGAACGGAACCCGTTTGGGCAAAGTCATAGACATAATTGTTAACACGGCACACCATGGTCAGCATGCTGAAGAGGCATTCCGACCGGTTATTGTCGGTATTAAAACCAGGATCAACGGCGAAATCAGGTACCTGAATTTTGAGTTTATCAAGATTGAAAAAAACAAAAGTAGCTTTTCGTTTATTTGCAGCAAGGTTGATCAACTTCCCGATTCGACCATAGAACACTGTTTGCCACTGGTGAAAAACATCCTAGACCGGCAGATTGTGGATATCAACGGACGTAAACTGGTACGGGTGAATGATATTCGGCTGGTGTCCATTGATCCTGAAATTTATGCCCTGGCTGTAGATATCAGTACCGAAGGCCTGTTGCGCAGGTTGGGAGTCTCCTACCCGATCAATAAGTTATTACACATTTTCAAGCTCAGCCTGCCTACCCAGTTCATTTTATGGGACGACGTGGAAGCATTCGATACTACGAACTTTAATATCAAGCTTTCGCATTCATCCAGCAAGCTACAACTCTTACACCCATCCGACCTGGCCGATATCATTGAAGAAATGGGATCGCTATCGCGTACTAAAGTGTTTGAATCGCTGGACGAAGAACGCGCTGCCGACGTATTGGAAGAAATGGAACCATACGCACAGGCTCAAATTATTGAAAGCCTGTCAATCAGCAAGGCTGCCGATGTACTGGAAAAGATGCCTGCCGATGAGGTTGCCGACTTAATGGACGAGCTGGAAGATGAAAAGGTGGAATTGCTGCTAAACGAGATGGAAAAAGAATCCTCCGAAGATGTACGCGAACTGCTTGAATATGAAGACAAGGAAGTAGGTAGTCTTATGACCACCGATTATCTGTCGTTCCGTGAATCAATGACCATACAGGACACGTTGAATGAACTACGTGTTCAAAAGCCTGAGGCGGATATGATTTATTCGTTGTTTATAACGGACATGGAGGAGAAGCTTATTGCCACGGTATCACTGCGTGACCTGGTGATATCAGCACCTGAACAGAAGCTTGCCGATATTATGAACAAGAGGTTTATCAGTGTTCAGGATGAGGACAAAATAGACCGGTTAGCTTCTATCATTTTGAAGTACGATTTGCTGGCTATTCCGGTGACCGATGCACAAAATACGTTAGTAGGGATGATTGTGATCGATGATATTATTGAAGATTTAATGGATAAAGGTAAAACAAGGAAAGGAAGTCGCTCATGGCGTTAATCAAATACAACGAATTTAATAAAAGGCGTAAAACCATCTGGAGGAATATCATTGTATTTCTGGCAATTCTTGGACCGGGAATAATAACAGGAAGCGTTGATAACGATGCCGGTGGTATTACCACCTATTCGGTAGCGGGTGCCCTGTATGGCTATAACCTGCTCTGGACAATGTTTCCCGCATTCCTGGTATTGGTGGTTGTTCAGGAAATGAATGCCCGTATGGGAATTGTAACAGGTAAAGGACTTGCCGACCTGATCCGTGAATACGCAGGTGTAAAGATCACCTTCTTTATCTTTGTTGGCCTTTTAATTGCAGATATAGGTAATACTACCACTGAATTTGCAGGAGTTGCAGGAAGTATGCAGGTGTTTGATATCAGCAAGTATATAAGTGTACCTATCTCTGCGGTACTGGTATGGTGGCTGGTAGTGAAAGGAACGTACAAATTCAGCGAACGGGTATTCCTGATATTCAGTGCTTTTTTACTGGTATATGTATTCTCTGCCTTATTGGGTAAACCACACTGGCATGACATTGGCCAGGCTATGATTAAACCGGATATTAAATATACAAAGGATTACCTGACCATTGTTATCGGAATCATCGGTACAACCATTGCCCCCTGGATGCAATTCTATATGCAATCGGCGGTTATTGAGAAAGGGTTGACCATATCGGATTACAAATATACACTGGCTGATGTAATCTTCGGGAGTATTATTACCGTTGTGGTGGCATTCTTTATCATTGTTGCCTGTGCCTCTACCCTACATGTAAACGGGGTGAGAATTGAAGAAGCAAAAGATGCAGCTTTAGCATTGAAACCATTGGCAGGTGATCTGGCATCAGCAACCTTTGCATTCGGCTTATTTATAGCGTCAATATTCTCGGCTACCATATTGCCTGTTGCAACTGCGTTCTATGTATGTGAGGCCTTTGGCTTTGAAGCAGGGATTGATAAAAAATGGAAAGAAGCGCCTCAATTCTATTGGTTATTTACCTCCATCATTGTTATTGGTGCTGCCATCATATTGATTCCAAACGCACCACTGATCATGATTACATTATGGTCGCAGGTTGCCAACGGACTATTACTTCCGGTAGTGTTGATCTGCATGATCCTGATTGTAAACAACAAAGAAGTGATGGGTGTACATGTAAACAACCGCTATCAGAATATCTTCGGCTGGTTTACTATTTCAGTTTTAATCGGGCTTACCGTAACTTTGTTTGTTGCTTCATTCTTTTAAGCGAATACAAACTTTCCAATATCAAAAAAAGAGATGCTGACTTCGGTTTGTATCTCTTTTTAGTTTGAAAGGTTTGAGACTGTTCCGTGTTGTGGATTGAGAGGCATTCCACAAAACGAATTGCTGATGTTGGAGAACAACCTGACATCGTCGAAGACATGTCAGCGTTAATACATTTAGAAAGCCAGATGTACAGTAAACCTGCCACATTACTTTTTAGATTGCAATTTATATTCCGTAGGATTAAGTAAAATAATATTGAAAACACCTGAACATTGTGAATTTCATGATGTTCTATTTCAAGAACAACATGAAATAAAGCCTATGAACAGATTGAAATCCATTCTGATGATATCCCTGATAAGCAACTTGCATGTGTATGCCCAGGACTCAACAGATTCTATAAAACAGGAAACATTCTCCATTCACGCCCAGACAACCTTTATTTCGCAGTATAAACCTGCTCTCCACGCAAGATATACAGGCACCAACAGTTTGTTGCCAACTCAGGAAACTCAATTATCCACTACGCTAACCCTATTTTTAGGAGCAAGATTATGTCATGGGGCAAGTGTCTTCTTAAATCCTGAAGTAGCAGCAGGATCGGGCTTAAGCGGCTCATTAGGCGTTGGAGCTTCTACCAATGGTGAAACTTACCGCATTGACAATACGGCTCCATCATTTGAACTGGCACGACTTTATATAACTCAGATATTTTCACTAAATAATGAAGAAGTTTTTCAGGAAAGTGACCAGAACAAGATTTCTGGATTCATGCCCATTTCCTATTTATCGCTGACTGTCGGTAAAATTTGTGTTTCCGACTTCTTCGATCTTAACGTATACAGCCATGATCCACGCACCCAGTTTATGAGCTGGGCATTGATGAGCAATGGCGCATGGGATTTCCCTGCCAATACAAGAGGCTATACACCAAGTATTGTACTGGCATGGGTTACACCCCTGAATGAAATACGGTATGGATTCTCCCTGTTACCGTTAGTAGCAAATGGAATGGCAATGAATTGGAATATAGGCAAAGCCGGATCACAAACAGTGGAATATACACGAAGATATTCACTTGCAGGCAAAAAAGGAGCAGTAAGAGTGGCATCATACCTGAACATATGCAATATGGGAAATTATGACGAAAGTACGGCACTTAATCCTACTGCACCTGATATTAAGGCTACCAGAAAGGAAGGTCGTACAAAATACGGGATTGTGGTCAATACCGAACAATCAATTACCAATGATATCGGGGCTTTTTTCAGGGCAGGTTGGAATGATGGGAACAATGAAACCTGGGTATTTACTGAAATAGACAGAACAGTCAGTCTGGGGCTTTCATCAAGCGGTAGCCGTTGGAGAAGACCGGAAGACCGGGTTGGGCTGGCGCATGTAGTTTCAGGACTTTCAAGTCAGCATGTAAATTATTTAAAAGCCGGTGGCAAAGGATTTGAGTTGGGGGACGGAAAACTGAATTACGCACTGGAAAATCTGACAGAATTCTATTATTCGTTTCAACTGACAAAGGACATTTCTTTATCGGCCACCTACCAGCATATTATCAATCCGGGATACAACAAGGACCGGGGACCGGTAGATGTATTATCAGCCAGAATGCATCTTCAGATATAGGGTTTGAAGGGTTTGAAAGTTTGAAAAGTTTGAGGGTTTGCAGACACTGCATCATCCATTCATTGAATTGAGTTCACTGATGCAAAAAAAGAGATTCTAACCGAAGTTAAGATCTCTTTTTTATGGAGCGAAAGACGGGACTCAAACCCGCGACCCTCAGCTTGGAAGGCTAATGCTCTATCAACTGAGCTACTTTCGCGAAAATAATTCATAATGCATAATTCATAATGCATAATTAATTGTGAATTATGAATTTCTAATTATGAATTGGTAATGTGGGCAGTGAAGGATTCGAACCTCCGAAGTCGAAAGACAGCTGAGTTACAGTCAGCCCCAGTTGGCCACTTTGGTAACTGCCCCCTTTTGCTTTTAAAGCAGTGCAAAGATAAGTTTAAAATTTTAAACTACCAAACAATATTTGCCATTTTTATGGCTGTTATAGCCGCTTCTACGCCTTTATTGCCATGGATTCCGCCTGCACGATCGAGAGCCTGTTGTAAGGTGCTGGTTGTGAGAATACCAAATATAACAGGACTTCCTTCAGCGCGTGCATTCAGCTTTGAAATGCCATATGTCACACCCTGGCAAACATAATCAAAATGAGGAGTATCGCCCTGTATCACACATCCAAGCACAATAACGGCAGCATACTTGCATTCGTTTGTACTGCTGCATTCATTCAACAACTCTTTGGCTGCATATGTCAATTCAAATGTACCGGGCACATGGATGGTATTGATGTGTGATGGATTGACTCCATTTTCAATCAGTGAGTCAATAGCTCCCTGTAATAATGCATGGGTAATGTTGGAATTCCAGTCAGCCACTGCAATGGCATAGTGTTGTTTAGTTACTTCATTTTTATCGGGCATACGATTGGCATCATACTCCGAAAGGTTTTGGTATTGGGTTGCCATAAGTTTATAGGATTGAGGAATAAGAAATGAGAAATGAGTTGAATTAAAAAAGCCACCTCTTTTTCAGAAGTAGCTTTTATATTTTGTGTACTAAGTTTAAAAATTACTTTTGAACGCGTGCAATATATTTATCTATATCAGACGCTTCAGGACTTTTTGGGTAATTATCTTTAATCTTTGTATATTCTTTTTCTGCCTTATCTGGTTTGTTCAATGATTCGTATACTAACCCTGCTTTTTTCAGATATACAGGACTCATAACGGCATTTTCCTTATTGGCTGCTTTTTCAAAATAACTGATCGCCTTATCAGTTTCACCCAGTTCAACATAACTATCACCGGTTAATCCGATAACTGAAGCAGAGAAATACGTATCATCACCATCAAACTGAGAAAGGTATTTGATAGCATTATCATACTGACCTAATTTGTAGTAGCATATTCCTGCATAAGCAGCAGCCAGTTTACCTGAAGCTGTAATGCTGTAATCGGAAGAAATAGCTTTAAAACCTATAGTTTCGGAACCTGAACCTTCAACTGCTAATCTAAAAGAATCTTTGGCGAAATAAGTCTGAGCTTTATACATTTCATTCTCTGCAGCCACTTCACGTGGTTCGAGATAAAAATTACGAAATGAAAGTGCAATTAAAACAACCAATACAACAGCACCAACTCCATAAATGATTTGTTTCTGGTATTTTTCAATGAACACTTCCGTTGAAGTTAACGCATGTTCAACATTTATTAATTCGTCGTGTTTTTTATCCCCTTTGTTCGGCATAAGATTATATTATTAATTTCTTTTTGTTAATCATTTTTTCAATAGAGTTGCAAAAGTAGATATTTTCTTTTAGATAACGAAATTTTTACACCTGTTTTTTTTAGGGTCAATTAAATAGGTGCTATGAATGAGCGATTCATGAAAAAAGCAGTATTTTTAACTATATATTATGACGAAAATCGAATACTTTCAAAAATAATCATTTATATTTGCAGCACAAGAAAAACTAACCGCATTGTTCTGAGATTGGAAAACTCAACGTTTAAAAAATTAAACGAGACATGTCTGGTTTTTAATGGCGGGCTGCGCCTTCGGGTATCCTTAATGGACGGCAGATTACAAAAGAAACTAACACCTCAAATCCTAATTATAGGAGTTTTCTCAACTAACGGCAATGCGGTTTTTTCTTTTACCAGCATCGAGCTTTGAGTGTAGAGCGTCAAGTGTATATTTTTAGCCCTTAAAATATATGATTATGACAGATTTAATCTTTAGCTAAAAGCACAATTTAAGAACTAAGCTTTTTGCCATCCAACGTATTTTATTCTACATCAACCCTTGAAAAAAATCAGAAGAACTTAGAAATATCGTCAAACAATTCTTGTGTTCATCCACTTCTGTAGCAGCCAAATTCAGAGCCTTCACCAGAGGAAGATCTGAAACCGGGAAATTTTGCAAACTATGTATCGTACTTGAAGAGATAGATGAATCTTCTTTTTGGTTAGAATTAATTGAAGAAGCCCAATTAATGCCCACGGAGAACTTGAATACTTTTCAGAACAAAGCATTAGAACTTCTTAAGATATTTTCTACCACCCGTAAGAAAATAAAAAAATAAATAGCATCGATGCTTAATGCTCAACACTATTCAGAATTTCATAAGCCTTCTCTACTGTCTTTACGTCTGAAAAAACAATCGATCGCCGCATGTTCTTTTCACGCAGCTGGCATTTACGGGGATGGGTGGACATATATTGCAATAAGCTGCCAAATACCTCCGAATGGTAATATGGCGATTGAGGATTTGCAACAAGAAATGCTGTCATGGTTTCATTTTTCAACACCAACTTCTCAATCCCAAGCCTCATAGCCAACCAACGAAGTTTGACCACAAGAATAAGGCTTAGCCCTTCTGCAGGGATTTTACCAAAGCGATCTTCAATGCGTTTTTCAAACTCAAGTAATTCGCTTTCATTATCTATACTATCCAGTTCCCTGTACAGGCTTATTCGTTCAGACACATTTTCAATATATCCGGCAGAGAACAATACTTCCAGGTCGGAATCTATCTGACAATCGGTCACAAAAGTAGTAGAAGAAGCATTTGCAGCACGTTCATCGGCATATAAATCGGCAAATTCTTCATCCTTGAGTTCATGAACAGCTTCGTTTAGTATCTTCTGGTAGGTCTCATAACCCAAATCAGCAATAAATCCACTTTGTTCGGCACCTAACATATTTCCGGCACCACGGATATCCAGATCCTGCATGGCAATATTAAAACCACTTCCCAGCTCGGCAAAAGTCTCAATGGCCTGTAAACGCCTTCTTGCCTCAGGGGTTAACAGGCTTATTTCGGGAGCCATTAAATAGCAAAAAGCTTTCCGGTTGCTACGACCTACCCTTCCACGTAACTGGTGCAGATCGCTGAGTCCGAAATTATTTGCATTGTTGATGATAATGGTGTTGACATTCGGGATATCGATTCCTGATTCAATAATAGTTGTTGCTACCAGTACATCATATTCATAATCAATGAAATCAATGATAATCTCTTCCAGCTTATCGGCAGGCATTTGACCATGACCAACTGCTACACGACATCCCGGGATTAACCGGCGGATCATGTTCTCAATGACATAGATATTCTGTATTCGGTTATTGACAAAGAAAACCTGTCCGTTACGATTCATTTCTAACTGAATGGCTTCACGGATCACATCTTCATCAAATAAATGGATTTCTGTCTGAACAGGATATCGGTTTGGTGGTGGTGTATTAATAATCGACAAGTCGCGTGCACCCATTAATGAAAATTGCAATGTCCGGGGAATAGGAGTTGCTGTCATGGTTAATGTATCCACATTAATCTTCATTTCCTTGAGCTTTTCCTTTACTGAAACACCAAATTTTTGTTCCTCGTCAACGATCAATAATCCTAAGTCCTGAAACTTTACGGATTTACTCACCAGTTTATGCGTACCGATAACAATATCTACCTGACCTTTCGACAACCTGTCTAGCACATCAGCCGATTGCTTGCTGGTCCTTGCACGACTCAGGTATTCAATGGTACAGGGAAAGTCCTTAAGACGGTCCTTGAAGGTGTTGTAATGCTGCAATGCCAGCACGGTGGTAGGAACGAGTATAGCAACCTGTTTACTATCGGTAACGGCTTTAAAAGCAGCTCTGATGGCAACTTCTGTCTTTCCGAAGCCAACATCACCACATACCAGCCTGTCCATTGGAAGAATGGATTCCATGTCTTTCTTGACATCGGCAGTAGCTTTTACCTGATCGGGGGTATCTTCATAGATAAATGAAGCTTCCAGTTCATGTTGCAGATAACTATCGGGTGAAAACTGAAAGCCCTGTTCTGCTTTTCGCTTAGCATAAAGCTTTATCAGTTCACGGGCAATATCTTTTACTTTGGTCTTTGTACGTTCTTTTAAACGTTCCCACGCTCCGGAACCCAGTTTATTAATTCTTGGAGCTTCTCCTTCTTTTCCTTTGTATTTCGAAATGCGGTGTAATGCGTGGATACTAACAAAAATAATATCATCATCTTTATAAATCAGCTTTACCATTTCCTGCATTTTACCATTCACATTGGTGCGAACCAATCCACCGAAAGTTCCGACACCATGATCCACATGCACCATGTAATCACCTATCTGAAATTGATTCAGCTCCTTGAGTGTCATCACCACTTTACCCAGGCGGGTCTTATCGGTTTTAAGCTGAAACTTATGGAACCTGTCGAATATCTGATGATCTGAATAGCAGAGCAAGGATAAATCGTGATCGATAAATCCTTCGTGGAGGGTATTCTTTACAGGTTGGAAAGTAATCTGATCACCACGGTCGGCAAAAATAGCTGCAATACGGTCGGTTTGTTTTGAGCTGTCACTGAGGATATATATTTTATAGTCCTCTTTATGCCAGTTCTTTAAATTTTCACTCACCAAATCAAAATTCTTATGGAATATGGGTTGGGGTGAAGTATTAAAGGTAATAGTTGATTTAGATTGGAAATAAGGTTTTGCCCCCCACTCCATTTTACGGAATGTATGAACCTGCTCAATGAATTGATCACCGGTAATCTGTGTTTTAGCCAGATTGGGTGTTTTATGTTCCACCTCGTTGGCCTTAACCAATGCTTCATCATAATGTTGATTTAGTCTTTCCCTAACAAAAATAACATTTGAGAAACTAAACCAACAGGTTGCAGGTATAAATTCAAGAAAGGATACATGCGGGGACGAAGTATCAAGTTGTAAATCCGGGATAATGATAATTTCAGTTTTCTTTTCCTGCGACAACTGGGTTTCAATATCAAATACCCGGATAGATTCTACTTCGTCACCAAAGAAGTCACACCGGTAGGGCAATTCATTCGCAAATGAAAATATATCGACAATTCCACCACGGACAGAGAACTGACCCGGTTCATACACAAAATCAACCCGTTCAAACTTATATTCCAATAGCATCTCCACTATAAAATCAATCCCCAGGCTTTCACCAACATGTATTTTCAGCATTCGCGTTTTCATGCTGTTGGCTGAAACAACTTTCTGCATCAATGATTCAGGATAGGTAACTACCACACAAGGTGTAGAAATATTTGCCAACCTGTTCATCACTTCAGTGCGCAGGATTTCATTGGCAGTATCTAACTGGGATAACTTGATAGCCCTTTTAAATGATGATGGAAAGAAAAACACATCATCCAACGGGATCATTTGCTTTAAATCATTGTACATATAAGCAGCTTCATCAGCATCATCCAACACCAGGATATGGGTATGCGGGTTAGCTTTAAACAGGGATGCAACCACCAACGCAGATGAAGATCCGCTCAAACCTGAAATTTTTAAATTCAGTTCGGGTGAAGAAGCCCAGGTGACAAGTGCTTTAACCTGCGGATGTTGGGCATAGAGTTGTTGAAAATCGGAGAGAATCAAATTGGTTGATTAGTTGATTAGTTGATTGGTTAATTGGGTGATTGGGTGATTGGGTGATTCGTTAATTGGTAGATTGGGAATTATTCTTCTGCTTTTGTAAATAACCAATATATCCATTTAATAATTTGAGGCATTTTTCATTTTGCCCTCTAAATTCATCTAATTGAATTTGATTTATATAATTCTCATCGAAAGCACATATCAGATGGTCAAGTATTTCAGTTAAAGATCCTCGACTTTGCCTGCAAAATTGAGTATTTTCCTGAAAATGATAACGGCCATGACCTTCAGCAATATTAGCAGTGACTGATCGGCTTGCACGGATCAACTGGTCTGACAACCTGTATTTTTCCTCAATTGGAAATGTTTTAATGGTACCTGAAATTTGTTTTCTAAATAAACGACATTCTTTCCATACATCTAATGATTCAAAATTAGTTGCCATAATTTATCAAATTAAAAGAATGATTACTAATAGCACGTCCTAATTAACCAATTAACGAATTAACGAATTAACCAATTAACTAATTTTCTTCAATTGGGAATTTTTTAACTGTACTTGAAATTTGTTTTCTAAACAAACGACATTCTTTCCATACATCTAATGATTCAAAATTAGTTGCCATAATTTATCAAATTAAAAGAATGATTACTAATAGCACGTCCTAATTAACTAATTAACCAATTAACTAATTAACGAATTAACGAATCAACCAATTAACGAATTAACCAATCAACTAATACTCGACCTTATCTTCTGCCAACGACCACGTTTGAAAAGCGACAATGGCTTCTTCAGGTAACAGTTGAGTTGTTTTTACACGACGATTTTCAGGTCTTAAATCAATTTCGTCATAAATAAATGAATCATCAAACCCTATATTTTTAGCATCAGTTTTTGTATTTCCATAAAACATTTTATCAATGTGTGCCCAGTATACAGCTCCAAGACACATGGGACAAGGTTCGCAGGAAGTATATATATCACATCCCACCAGGTCAAAAGTCCCTAATTTTTTTGCTGCCTTACGAATTGCATTTACCTCGGCATGAGCCGTAGGATCAGTGTCGGCAGTAACCCGGTTCACACCTGTTGAAACAATTTTACCATCTTTTACTATGACTGCACCAAAAGGACCTCCGCCCTTTTTAATATTTTCCACTGACAAGGCAATGGCCTTGCGCATAAATTTCTTGTTGTAATCCATGAATAATAATCTCGTATTTTTAAAACAGCACAAAGATAGTCATTTTTGAATAATAGTTTTCTGAAATTAAAAAGACGGTAAGACGATTTATCCCTGATTTTATAAATTATTTTCGAAGTAAAATTTAAAAAATTAATATGTAAGAAATATGTGTTACACAACATAAATTATTAACTATCCCTTTTCTTTACCACTCAAATATCAATTAAAAACAACATTCCCTTAAATTAACTTTAATCATAGTTAATTGTCTAAAATTAATTTCAATTTGAAACTTAAAGTATAAATTACAAGACTTAAAATGAAAAAATGTTATTTAATGGAGTTTGCCTGTTGATAAATTTTATTGTCATGAAATAGATTTTAACAGGATAATTATTATATTTGTAGAAATTACTAACAAAAATAAACTACGTTTAATTAATTCAACAACTTTATGAAGAAAGTTTTTTCTTTTTTAATTGTGTTAATGATCGCTCAGCTTTCATTTTCGCAAGGTTTGGTAAAGGGAGTTGTGGTAGACAAAGCCACTAACGAAGCACTTGTAGGAGTGAATGTTTTAAATACTGCATCGGGCGTTGGTGTAAGTACGGGTCTTGATGGCAGTTTTGCGATTAAAGTCCAGTCAGGAAAACAAGAACTTAAAATAACTTATATCGGTTATTTCAGCAAAACTCTTGAAGTGTCAACACAGAATCCGAATCTAGGCAATGTCGCTATCGAAAGCGAAGCAATTGGTTTGAATGATGTCACAGTAACTTCATCAATTGCTATTCGCCGGAAAACACCGGTAGCCCTTTCAGTTATCGATCCTATTATGATTGAAAACAAATTAGGTACTCAGGAATTTCCTGAAATATTAAAATCAACCCCTGGTATTTATGCTACCAAACAAGGTGGTGGTTACGGTGATTCACGTATTAATGTCCGTGGATTTGAAGCACCAAATACAGCAGTAATGATTAACGGTGTTCCTATGAATGATATGGAATGGGGTGGCATTTACTGGTCAAACTGGGGCGCGTTAAGTGATGTAACCCGTTCTATGCAGGTTCAGCGTGGATTAGGTGCTTCGAAAGTAGCTGCACCTTCGATTGGTGGTTCCATCAATGTTGTTACACGTTCTACTGATGCTATCAAAGGTGGTTCGGTTTCTTACGGAATTGCAAATGATGGATATGAAAAAATAGGTTTTTCGGTTTCTACCGGTTTAACTGCCAATAATTGGGCTATCACTTTATTGGGTTCAAAAACTAAAAGCAATGGTTACATTCAGGGAACTGAATACGAAGCATATTCTTATTTTGTCAATATTGCAAAGAAAATAAGCGATTCACAACAGTTATCATTTACGGCATTCTCTGCTCCTCAATGGCATAACCAACGCAGCAGTTATGATAAACTGCTGATTTCAGAGTGGCAAAAACAACCAATGAAATACAGATACAATGCCTCGTATGGTTTTGATATGAACGGACAACGTAAACAATCAGCATACAACTATTATAACAAACCTCAGATATCGTTAAATCACTCATGGACAATCGATGAAAAATCAAGTCTTTCAACTGCTATTTACCTGTCAATAGGTGATGGTGGCGGTTGGGGTGGTCAGGGATATGACATTCCTCCAAGTTCAACATATAGAAGTAACTGGAATGGTGCAAACTATGGAATCCCTAGTACAACTTTCAGGGCAAAAGACGGAACATTTGATTATGGAGCAATTTATGCATTAAATACTGATCCAACTAATACGAATGGTTCGAAAATGGTAATGTCCACAGCTATCAATCAGCATGTCTGGGTTGGAGCATTATCAACATACACAACTAAAATCGGTCAGAATATAGATATTTACGGTGGATTGGATTTACGTTATTACAAAGGAACCCACACTAATCAATTAACCGATTTATATGGTGGAAGCTTTTATATCGATCTAACCCCAAGAACACTTTTAACTGATCAAAGTTGGAAAACAAAGAAATTGGCTGTTGGTGATGTTGTTTATCGTGACTATGATGGTTTTGTTGAAAGCCAGGGACTTTTTGGACAAGCAGAATATAACAAAGATGGTTTGAGTGCGTTTATTTCCGTTTCAGGATCAAATACATCCAATTGGCGTTATGATCGTTTTTATTACGATCCTTCTCAGGCCCTTTCAAAAACTGTTAACTTCCTTGGTTACTCAGCAAAAGGTGGTGCAAATTATAATATCAACACAAACCATAATATTTTCGCAAATATTGGTATTATTTCAAAAGCACCTTTCTATTCAGGAGGAGCATTTCTTCAAGCTGCCACCAGCAACGAAACCAATCCAAATGCAGTGAACGAAAAAGCATTTTCTGCTGAATTGGGTTATGGTTTCCGTTCAAAATATTTTACAGCCAATGTAAATGTTTACCGTACCGAATGGATGGATAAAACTCTTGTTCGCGCAATTAACCCTGGTACACAAGCAAGTTTGGTTGCCAATTTACAAGGATTGAATTCACTTCATCAAGGTATTGAACTTGATTTTGTAGCAAAACCCGTAAAGAATTTAGAAATTAGGGGAATGGCTTCACTGGGTGATTATACCTGGCAAAACAATGCAACCGGTTATCTTTACGACTCTCAGGGACAACCGGTAGATGTTCAAGGAAACGTAGTACCAATGTTAAGTGCCCAACAAGGAAGTGTAAATGTAAATTTGAAAGGAATTAAAGATGGTAACTCTGCACAGACCACGGCAGCTTTAGGTTTTGACTATCAGATTCTGAAAGGTTTCCGTATTGGGTTGGAATCAAATTACTTTGGCAGAAACTATTCTTATTTCAGCATTTCATCCGTTGGAACAAGTTTAGCAGCAGCAAATTTTTCTCAACCATGGATGATACCAGATGCTGTAACAGTTGATTTTAATGCTAGCTATCGTTTCAAAATCGGTACGTATGATGCAACATTTACAGGAAATATTTTCAACTTACTGGATCAGGAATATATAACCGATGCTACTGACGGAGCTGACCATACATGGAAAACTGCACAAGTATTTTATGGTTTCGGACGTACATGGTCAACGACTTTAAAAATCAGATTCTAATTAATTATTCATACTAAAATAATAGAACAATGAAAAAGATATATTATATAGTAAGTTTGGTTGTCCTGGCCTTATTTACTTCATGCGATTATAATGCAAAGAACTTTCCGGGATTTGACCAGGGAGCAATTCCATCAAATGTTGCGACTTACAAATACACTTTAACTGATGCTGACTATGCAACGATTGCAACTGCAATCAAAAAACCTGTCAACGATTCAATCACATTATTAAAAGCACAATTAAAAAGTGCAAGTAAATCTGATTCAGTAAAGATTAATGCAAATATCACAAAATTGAATTTGAAATTAACGACAGACTCTGTCTACATTAAAGCTACGTATATAGCAAATAATAAATTCTTTAATTCCAGACTACTTTCTAATGACTATATACCGTATTTTTTAAATGTAAATTATCCATATACTGATAATGGGTCAACATTTATGGCCACTTTTAACGATGTTGATGAAGGTGATACGATTTCCATTGCAGCTGCAAACAGATTTACTTTGTCGGCTACAGATTATCTGTCTATGGGTACAGGAGTTAATCAACCAGGTCAATATAAAAACATATCATCAGTTATGCCTGTAATGACTTATTTGAATCAATTTTTAAAAATTAAATGTGCTTATGCACAAACTAATGATGTTAAAGTCGTTAGTTACTTATATTATGATTCTAATAAACTATCAAAAAAGCAATACCGTATATTGAAGTTTGATGGTCAAAATTGGGTTGGAACAAGTGGTCAATTTTTAAATAATGGTCAAAAATGGGTATTTGATCCAACTTTAAATGTAACCATGAAAAAAGGTTTGAATGCGACCGATGATTATATGTTGGTAGTAAATTATGTAAAAGCAAACCAGGCTGTAGCAACCCCATCTTTACTTGGGTATTATGGTACCACTCTTGAATATGAATATTATTATGGCTTTTTGGCTTATTACGGAGAAATATCATACTTAGAGGCAGATAGAAAGAACGATCCTGATTTTGTTAAACTTACTACTGCTGATGCTAAAGCTGCTTATTTCACACAAAGGACACAAGAAGGTTTAGCTATCTATTTAGGTCTGAAATTTCCTGATGCTCAACCTAAGGTAGGTGGTATTGATTTGCATTGTAATGTAACAGTGACGCTTTATGATGGAACAGCCAGTATCTATAAATATAATTACCAACGGATTGATAATGGCAATCTGAAATGGAAATATATTGATCGTGCTAAACAATAATAATTAATCGTCTTTTAAAAACTGTCATCGATAACCGATGGCAGTTTTTTTTTTGTTTATTGGTTAATTAGTTGATTGGTTAATTGAGTTGATTAAGTTGATTGAGTATTTTAGTAGAATGGAATCTGGTAGAGAAATGTTTAGACAGGTCATATTTCATATTATATAACCTTTTCCATATGTTATTCAAAAGGTAAGGGTTTATTCATTGCATTGATTCTTCCTGCTTAAGATTGGTATACAATTGCCTGTAATATAAAAACGAAGCTAATTGCTGACGGTATTAACCACAAAAACAAATCAATCTGTCTACAAAGGTAATTTCCAATCTAACCAATCAACTTAATCAACCAATCAACTTAATCAACTTAATCAACCAATCAACTTAATCAACTTAATCAACTTAATCAACTTAATCAACTTAATCAACCAGTCAACTAATATAAACGCAACAGAGGCTATCCGGAATCCCGGATAGCCTCTGCAGTATAAATCAAATTATCAATGATTACATGGCATCAATTTCCTTTTTAATGGCATCAAATTCAGCATTCATTTGCATACGGTAATACAATGTCTTTAGTGTTTTCTTGTATTCCACTTCTTTTGGATTTACTTCCGAAGCTTTCTTAAAGAATGGCAGAGATTGTTTGAATAAATCTTCCGCCTTTTTAGCTTCAGCATTATAAAGCTTCATATCTTTAATTTTAGAACTTGCTTCCAGTATCTTTACAGCTTTGTTGTAATAGATACGGCCAATTCCGGCATATGATTCAGCCTGGGTAGGATCCAACTCAATGGCTTTATCGAACGCTGTACGGGCATCATCGTAATTTCCAAGGGATTCTTCCAGGTTGCCTTTTACGTAGCGGTATTGGGCTAAATTAGGCTCCTTTTCAATTGCTTTGTCAAGATACAACAATGCTTCTTTCACTTTGCCTGAATAAATGTAATAGTTGATCAGGTTTTGTAAAAACCATGCATCTTTCGGGAATTTTTCTAATCCTTCTTTTAAAGTAATTACGAAATTTGCAGTATCTTTTTTTGCATTATATTCTTCATAAAGTGACTGATAGACAGATTTTGTTTCGTAATTCTTGTCTTTCAGGGTTTGATACAGGCCAATCGCTTTGTCATGTTGTTTTGCATTCGAAGCAGAAGCAGCAGTATAAAAAGCAATCATGTAATACGTCGAATCCATCTTGATTTCGTTATTCATGACAGGCAATTTTGGAATATCCAAAAATGCTTCAAATGTTTTCACTGCACCATCGTAGTTCTTTTTTTCAAATTGAAAAGCACCATAGGCAATTAAGTTTTGTTGAATCGAATAATAATCTTTCAATAAAGGTTTAATGTCTTTTGAATAACGTGGTTTCACCTTTCCTTTTGCATCAGGCAATTGATCTAACTTAAGAGCTTCAAGGAAATAATTGTATGATTCCAAAATAGCAGTTCCCTTGGCGATTGTATCGAATGGTTGTTTCAACAATGCTTTCTGATAGAGAGCATCATTTTGTTTATTACCAATCAAACCGGCAACATACCATGTTTCAGCTAGATTTTTAGTAGTCGAATCGTTTAGAGCTAATTTAATTGCTTCGCGTGCGCCGGTAAAATCCGGATTTTCCATTAAAGCCTTATTCTTTGCTTTTGATACATTTGATTTCTGAGCAAAAGAAAGGGTAAAGCTTATCACTAAAAATAGGGATAAAATAATTTTTTTCATGACGTGTAATAGTTTTTATATTTATAATTAGGCGAAAGAACTGACATCATGGCATCAGTTCTTTCTGTTGATAATTAATCTTCTGTTTCTTCGTCTTCAATTTCTTCTTCTGTATCAGCTTCATCATCCAAAAGATCTTCATCTTCTTCTATGATTACCTCTTTTTTTACAGGAGCATCTGTTGTTTTTTCATGACTCAGGTCTTCAACCATTTCTGCGATAACTTCATCTTCAACAGCTTCTGACATTACTTTACAAACTGAAGCAATTTCGTCATTCCGTTTTTCCAGATTGATTAAGCGAACTCCCTGAGTAGCACGACCCATTACCCTGAAATCGGCACATTTCAAACGAATGGTGATACCCGATTTATTGATAATCATAAGGTCACTTTCATCCGTAACATTTTTGATGGCTACCAGCTTACCGGTTTTATCAGTGATATTAATGGTTTTCACACCTTTTCCACCACGATTCGTTACACGATAAACAGCTTCTCCGTTTTCGTCGTCCAGTAATGTACGTTTACCATAACCTTGTTGCGAAACCACCATGATGTTTTCATTGTCTTCTTTGTTTACACAAATCATACCAATTACTTCATCCTGACCATCATCGTCCAGTGTCATTCCTCTTACTCCTGTAGCTGTACGGCCCATTTGACGTACCTTTGACTCATGAAAACGAATAGCACGACCATTGCGGTTTGCCATCAATACATCCGAGTTACCATCGGTTAAACGAACCTGGATTACCTGGTCATCTTCACGGATAGTGATGGCATTTACACCATTTAGACGTGGACGGGAATATGCTTCCAACGAAGTTTTCTTAATCACACCATTTTTAGTTCCAAAGATCAGATAATGTGAGTTGATATATTCGGCATCATTCAGACCTTTCACACGAATAAATGCATTCACTTTGTCATCACCATCAATGTTAAGCATATTTTGAATGGCACGGCCTTTTGATATTTTACTTCCTTCCGGAATATCATATACTTTCAACCAATAACATTTTCCTTTTGTAGTGAAGAACAACATGGTGTTGTGCATCGACGCAGGATATATGTATTCGATAAAGTCTTCGTCACGTGAGTCACTGCCCTTCGATCCTACTCCACCACGGTTTTGTGATCTGAATTCACTTAAGGCAGTACGTTTAATATAGCCCAGATGCGAAATGGTAATAATCATTTCATCATCTGAATAGAAATCTTCCGGATTGAATTCTTCGGAAGAATATACAATCTGAGTACGGCGTGCATCACCATATTTAACTTTCACTTCCAGTAGTTCGTCTTTGATAATCTGCATGCGAAGTTCTACTTTTTCAAGAATTTCTTTCAAGCGTCCAATCAAAGCCATTACTTCTTCATACTCTGCACGAAGTTTGTCTTGTTCCAGTCCGGTAAGTTGACGCAAACGCATTTCAACAATAGCCCTCGACTGTATGTCCGATAAACCGAAACGTTCCATTAAGCGGGTACGGGCTTCTTCGGGTGTTTTAGAATCACGTATAATCTGAATGGCTTCGTCCAGGTTATCCAGGATAATCATAAAACCTTCCAACAGATGAGCACGTTTTTCGGCTTCACCCAATTCAAAGCGGGTACGACGAATTACTACCTCATGGCGGTGTTCTACAAAATAGTGAATCAAATCCTTTACATTCAACATTCGTGGACGTCCATGTACCAACGCAATGTTATTTACACTGAACGACGATTGAAGTGCAGTATATTTAAATAATTTATTCAATACCACACTCGAATTGGCATCCCGTTTAATATCCACAACGATACGCATACCTTCACGGTCGGACTCATCATTGATGTGGGCTATCCCTTCAACCTTTTTATCTTCCACTAAAGCCACAATAGCTTTGATCAGTTCAACTTTATTAACCTGGTAAGGTATTTCATTAATAATGATCTTTTCACGTCCCTGACCGTCTGTTTCGATCTCGACTTTTGAACGGACTACGATTCTTCCACGTCCGGTTTCTAATGCTTCCTTAACTCCGGCATACCCGTAAATAATACCACCGGTTGGAAAATCGGGTGCTTTGATATATTTCAATATCTCCGACATTTCAATATTGTTATCATCGATATAGGCAATGGTTGCATCCACCACTTCACTTAAGTTGTGAGGGGCCATATTGGTAGCCATTCCTACAGCAATACCCGAAGAACCGTTTACAAGTAAATTAGGAATACGACTTGGCAAAACGGTTGGCTCTTTCAGCGTATCATCAAAGTTCAGTTGAAAATCAACGGTATCCTTGTTAATATCTACCAACATATCTTCTGACAACTTGCGTAACCGGGCTTCCGTATAACGCATGGCAGCAGGGCTGTCACCATCAATGGAACCAAAGTTACCCTGTCCATCCACCAACGGATAACGCATTGACCAGTGTTGGGCCATACGAACCAATGTGCCATATATAGAGGAATCACCATGCGGGTGATATTTACCCATTACTTCACCAACAATTCTGGCAGATTTCTTATAGGGCTTATCGGAATTATTTCCCAATTCGTTCATTCCAAACAATACCCTGCGGTGTACCGGCTTAAAACCGTCACGCACATCTGGTAATGCACGTGAAACAATCACCGACATGGAATAATCGATATACGAGGATTTCATTTCCTCGTCAATGTTTACCTTAATAATTCTGTCTTGATCAATCATCTATTTCTATTTTTGTTTTAATCTAAAAAATCGCACTAAAGTACTGCTTTTTCTTCGATTAGGCAAGGATAATGGCAAATAATTACGAACAATAAGTAAGCTTATTCTTCGTACAATAAATCGTTAAAACAACCGTATTTATGAAGTTTTAATATTCTGATGTAAATTGAAAACCTATTCCAATTCACCACCCGCTAAAAAATATCCGTCTAACAGATTATTTTCAGGAAACAGACCATCAAATATACCATATACCGACGAACCGGATCCTGACATGGAAGCATATACGGCTCCCATTTCATATAAATCATTCTTAATCTTTTTTATTTCCGGATAACGTGCAAAGACTGAACTTTCAAAATCATTTACAATCAAATCTTTCCATTCATTCATTGGCCTTTTAATCAGTTCAATCAGCGAAGTTATAGGCGTTTCAGGTACTACACCTGAATAAGCCTCAGGAGTAGACACGTGGATTTCGGGCTTTACCAACAATAAATACTTTCCTTTCAACGATAACTTAATGGGTGTGAACACATTCCCTATGCCTGTTGCGAATACCGGTTTATTCTTTATAAAAACAGGACAATCGGCACCCAGCATGGCTGCATATTTCTCGAGTTTCCGAGGTGTAATTTTCAATTCGAACATGTTATTCAATGTTTTCAGCATAAAGGCAGCATCCGAAGATCCTCCTCCCAGTCCTGCTCCAAAGGGTATTTGCTTAATCAACGAAATATCAACCGGAGAAAACTGATATTCCGAACGAAGCAACCTATACGCCCTGACTATTAAATTATCCTCCGGATCACCACCCAGTTCAATGCCTGAGGAGGAAAAACTATAATCCGTGCAGGTATCGGAAGGTTCAACGTCCAATATATCACTCAAACCAATAGGATAAAAAATTGTTTCGATATTGTGATATCCATCCTCACGTCGTTCAACAACGTTTAATCCAAGATTTATTTTTGCATTGGGGTATGTCAGCATTTGGTTGAGTGGTTTATTAGTTGATTAGTTGATTGGTTTATTAGTTAATTGGTTGATTGGTTGATTAGTTGATTGGTTGATTGGTTGATTGGTTGATTAGTAATGTTTTATTTTAAATAGTAAATAGTAAATGAATAAATAGTAAATGGCTTATTGGCAATGCTTTATATTAAATAGTAAATAGTAAATGAATAAATAGTAAATGATTATATCGGAACCTACTGTACACTCGTTTTAACAATAATGAGGAATCGATGAGACTTTATTAGGGATTTGTTGGGGGTTCCGATAGGTGTACCCCTCCTAACCCCCAGGAAACCCCCAGCCTACCCCCAGGAAACCCCCAGGAAACCCCCTCTTTACATAGGACAAATGAAAGTATAATAATTCAGTTGTATCGTCATTATGACGAAGCCGTAGCGAGCATTAAATTTATTCATTTACTATTTATTCATTTACTATTTACTATTTAAGAAACTAAAAACAGACACGAAGTTCATTTTAATATTTTTCCGGTTATTAAGATTAAAAAACACGAACCCGCATTCACTTCATTAAATACAAACTAAACTTCTTCTAACTGAAATGGTAAATAATAAATGAATAAATTGTAAATAATGTTCCGGCTACTAAATAAGTGGATCAAAAAAAGGTTTAAAATCAAAATCAAAGGTAAACTTATTACTCATAACTTAGTTAGAACAAAAATACAATTTTTGAAAGAAGTTATCAACATATTGTTGAAACATTTTTTTGATTACTTTCGAAAATGTTTTGTACTTTTGAAACCCGCTAAATAACAACTTGAAAATTTGTAAACTGTAACTATAAAAATGGCTGAAAAACGCAATTACTCTAAGAAACCCACTACCCCTGCTCCTATTCCTGCAAATGAGTTTGGCAAACTTCCCCCTCAGGCCCCCGAATTGGAAGAGGCCGTTTTAGGAGCAATCATGATTGAAAAGGATGCTTACTCCCTGATATCTGAAATTCTGAAACCGGAATGTTTTTATAAAGTAGCCCATCAAAAGATTTTTGAAGCTATTATGACTCTGGCCATGCAACAGGAGCCGGTGGATATGCATACAGTAACAGAACAATTGCGCAAGATCGGTACCATCGACGATGTGGGAGGGCCGTATTACATTACCTTGCTTACTGCTAAAGTGTCGTCGGCAGCTCACCTCGAATACCATGCACGGATTATTGTGCAAAAGTTCCTTGCCCGCGAACTGATACGTATTTCGAGCGAAATACAGACAAAAGCATTTGATGACAAGTCCGATGTAGATGATTTAATGCAGGAGGCCGAAGGGTTGCTTTTTGAAGTATCGCAACGAAACCTGAAGAAAGATGTTACGCAAATCAGTCCGATCATTGATGAGGCCATTAAACGTATGCAGGTTGCTGCTACGAAGCAGGGATCAAGTGGTGTAGCCACCGGATTCCATAGTCTGGACAAAATCACTTCGGGCTGGCAGAAATCCGATTTAATTATTATTGCAGCCCGTCCGGCAATGGGTAAAACGGCTTTTGTACTTTCCATGGCTAAAAATATGGGAGTTGATTACAATCAGCCGGTAGCCATTTTCTCGCTTGAAATGTCAAATGTTCAGTTGGTCAACCGTCTTATCATGAACGTGTGTGAACTGGAAGGTGAAAAAGTAAAGAATGGTCAGTTAACCAGTGAGGAATGGACAAAGCTTGATAAAGACATTAAAAACCTGATTGATGCTCCGATATATGTGGATGACACCCCGAGTTTATCGGTATTTGAACTCCGAAGTAAAGCCCGGCGACTGGTAAAAGAACATAATGTCCAATGTCTGATTATTGACTACCTGCAGTTAATGAATGCAAGTGGGATGAGTTTCGGTAGCCGTGAACAGGAGGTAAGTATTATCTCCCGTTCGTTGAAAGGACTGGCAAAAGAACTCGACATTCCTATCATTGCACTATCGCAGTTAAATCGTGGGGTTGAAGGCCGTTCAGGGTTGGAAGGCAAACGTCCGCAGTTATCCGATTTACGTGAATCGGGAGCCATTGAGCAGGATGCCGATATGGTATGCTTTATTCACCGTCCTGAGTATTATCATTTGACAGAAGATGCCGAAGGTAATTCGCTGATAGGTATTGCCGAAATAATCATTGCAAAACACCGTAATGGTGCCACCGGTGATGTACAGTTGAAATTCAAGAATACCTATGCCAAGTTCATGAACAAGGACGACCGGGATAAGGATGATAACCCTTTCAACTCAGGCTATCAGGTTATCTCTTCAAAAATGAATGAAGGTGGAGGTGATTTCTATAATGATCCTGCTTTATTGAATCCGATAGGTTCGAATCCACTTCAGGGTACCGGGCGGAATGATGATGTGCCTTTTTAAATCACAATTAATAGAAGACATAAAAAAATGCGGTAGATTTTAAATCTTACCGCATTTTTTATGTTTATACTGATTAATGACTTATTTTACCCAGTTGTGTCGGGTCGTGTTTGTATTTGAATACTATCGCAAATACAATTGTAACTACCAACGAATAACCGGCAAAAACAAACCATGAATTAGGCCAGCCGGCTTTATCTACAATCCAACCGGCAACATATGAGCCGATAAATGCACCGAAACCATTTGTCATAATCATAAATACTCCCTGAGCACTTGAACGAATGGATGAATCAGTCTCATTTTCAACGAAAAGTGAGCCGGAGATATTAAAGAAATCAAAAGCTACACCATATACGATCATTGAAAGAACCAGCATCCAGACACCACCTCCGGGGTTACCAGTTCCAAGTAATCCAAAGCGTAAAACCCACGCCACCATACTGATCAGCATGACTTTCTTAATACCGAATTTCCGTAAGAAAAAAGGGATCAGCAGTATACATAATGTTTCAGATGCTTGCGAAAGAGAAATTAGAATATTCGCATGCTCTACCCCAAATGTACCTTTATACAGAGGATTTTTACCGAAAAAATTTGTCAGGTAATCATTTCCAAAAGCATTTGTAATCTGAAGTGACATACCGAGCATCATAGAAAAAAGGAAGAAAATAGCCATCTTCTTCTGTTTAAATAGTGCAAAAGCACGTAATCCCATGTAATCCACCCAGGATTTTCTCTCAACAGTTGCACCGACAGAGCAATTTGGAAGTGTAAAAGAATAAAAACTTAATACAAAACCCAGTCCTGCCGACAGATATAACTGATACGATGTTTGAGCAAATCCTAACAAATCAACTAAGATCATTGAAAAAATAAATCCGATTGTACCCCATACCCGAATTCGTGGAAAATCTTTTACAATATTAAAACCTCCTTTGGTTAAGACACTATATGCAACTGAATTAGACAAGGCTATTGTTGGCATGTAAAACATAACACTACATAGAATCAACGTGTATAATGTTTTGTAATCTGTTTGAGGTGCTGCAAAAACAAGAAACAATGCAGCCAAAAAATGACAGATTCCCAATAGTTTTTGTGCAGGAATCCAGCGATCGGCAATTATTCCCACTATTCCGGGCATAAATAAGGATGCAATACCCATTGTAGCAAAGAAACTTCCTATTTGAAATCCTTCAAATTTTAAACTTCCACCCAGGTATGCACCAAGTGATATTAACCAAGCACCCCAAATAGCATATTGAAGAAAATTCATTAATGTTAGCCGAAACTTTAATCCCATGATTCTTAGATTTATTTTAATTATGTGTTTTTAAATTCAAGTTAATTAATTTATTTATTATGAGTATCCGCAATATGTCCTGATATAAAGTCATCGTCTTATATCCAAAGGGATTAAATGTAATATCAAAAGCCCTTATTTTCAGATTCTTCAACTTCACAAATTCAATTTCTTCGGAATCAGTTCTCTTATGCCTTAGAAGTTATTCAGAATAAACGTTTATTTAATCTTACTTTTCCGTTTAATTGCATCCCTGATAGTTACGGCTAATTCATATTTTTCATTACTCAGGGCAAGATCCAGCATTTCCTCCAGCGTTCCAACAGAAAGCAAATCCAGGTCATCGTCCGATAAGTCTTCATCATTCTCCGGTAAAACCGTTTTTGGTTCGTCCTGTTCTATCGGTTCAACTTCAGTACCAACAATATCCAGAATTTCAGACTTGATAAATATCGGGCTTTCCGACCGGACAGCTAATGCCACAGCATCCGATGTACGGGCATCAATGACAAAAGGTATATTATCTTTTACAATATGCAATTCAGAGAAGAACACATCATTAACCATATCGTATATTACAACCTTTTGTAATTCGGCATCGAATGAATTCAAGATGCTGTTTATTAAATCGTGAGTTAAAGGTCGTGGAGATTTTTTATTATTCATTTTCAAGGCAATAGATTGTGCCTCTGGCTCACCTATCATCACTGAAAACCGCCGGTTACCATTTTCCTCACTCAACACCAGACCATAAGTGCCCACAACAGTTTGATTATAAACCAATCCTGTAATCGTCAATTTTATTTCTGAATCCATTTCCATAGTTGTATAAAACAGGTTCTTTAAAAGTAAATTATTAAATTTATTATGCCTGGCCGAAACCAAAATTTTAAAAGGACAGCAAATATACTTATATTTTTAAAAGTAAAAATCATATTTAAAAAAAACTTGAAAATATGTTCTTATTTATCACCTGATATCATAGAATATCCTTCATTCTGAGTAATCAGAACATACTAACAGAAGAATGTTAGATTATAACATTTCTAAAACCGGAATTACTTTAAAATCACCTCATATTTTTATATGGGAATTAAAATGCTTTATAGTAAGATCCTTTATTTCCAGTATTTATTTTAAACATCGAATGCACATCATTCAATTCTTGTTATAATCCTGCATTCGAATATACACGGGAGGATTCAAAGTTTATGCAAACTATAGCCAGAAACGAAAAATATACTTACTTTTGCTGAGGAATAAAAAAAGACAGTATGTTTAAAAAATCGAATATATCAATCCGAAACAAAAAAGCCACGTTCAACTATGAGATTATGGATCGCTTTGTTGCCGGGATACAACTTTATGGTACGGAAATTAAATCGATACGGGATGGAAAAGCCGGATTGACAGAGACATATTGTACTTTTATCAACAATGAATTGTGGGTAAGAAACATGCATATTGCTACATATTTTTTTGGCACCTATAACAACCACGATGTACGTCGAGACAGAAAGTTACTGTTGAACAAGAGGGAGTTGAATAAGCTTATCCGGGGCACAAAGGAGACCGGGAATACCATTGTACCTACCAAACTGTTTATCAATGACAAAGGGTTGGCAAAGCTTGAAATAGGATTGGCAAAAGGTAAGAAGACGTATGACAAACGCCAGACATTGAAAGAGAAAGAAGACAAAAGAAGCATAGACAGGGCTATGAAACAGTAAGAACCATGGGTTTGAAGGGTTTGAAAGTTTAAAGAGTTTGAGAGTTTGAGAGTTTGAAGGGTTGTGATTAAAGTATTTTACTTTGTAATTTTATTACTTTGTAATTTTATTACTTTGTAATTTTATTACTTTGTGATTTAATATGTTTCTGTTTCTTTTCATATAAAAACCGTTTGATTTTTTGAGAAGCAGTTTTTTCAAATGGTTCGTCCATAATGTCAACCCGCTTAATCTGAGATACACGGTTTAATTTTTCATTCAGTTCTTTCACAAAATGCTGACTCCATACATGGTATTTTTCGTCTATCTCACGTATTGCCTTGCGCCCTTTCTCTTTCTTAACTTCTATAACCGATTTTAAATGGTCTATATTCTTTTCAAGAGCATCTATATCCAACAATACCTTAGCAACTAAAAATCCATCTTCTTCAATTACCAGAGATTCAACAACAAACCGTTCATTGTTTATGACAGTTTCAATATCTTCCGGATAGATATTTTCTCCACTGGCTCCTATGATAGTACTTTTCATCCTGCCCTTAATATATAACCTTTTAAAGGAATCAAACTTCCCAAAATCGCCGGTACGAAACCAGCCATCAGCAGTCAGCACTTCGCTTGTAGCTTCAGGGTTCTTATAATAGCCTTTCATAACATTGGGCCCTTTTGCCCAAATCTCCCCTACTCCTTTTTTATCAGGATTATTAATTTTCAAATCTACACCCTGAACAGCAAATCCTGTTGATTGCAGCTTTGTCTGGTTCACACCGGCTCCGGCAAGTAATGGAGCTGTTTCGGTCAGGCCATAACCGATAGCATACGGGAAACGGGCTTCCTGAAGGAATCGTTCAACACGTGAATCGAGTTTAGCTCCACCAATTCCGAAGAAAGCCAATCTGCCTCCAAAAGTCTGAATAAGCTTTTTCCCGGCTATGCGATGGATTATTTTCCTGAAAATAAAATTCTCATAGATCATGCGTTTTAAATGATTTCCGGTAAACTTGCTTTGAATCTGTGTTTTGTACAGCTTCTCCATGATTAGTGGAACGGAAAGCATCATGGTGGGACGGATCTTGGCTAAAGCAGGTAATAAGGCTGAAGCTGTAGGTGGCTTTTCCAGGTAATAAATCGACGCTCCATACATAATGGGATAAAGCAACCCGATAGTATTTTCGTATGTATGCGACAAGGGTAGCAACGACAAAAAAACATCCGAGCTTGAAATAGCATGAAAAGTATACGATTGCATAGCCGTAAATGTCAGACTTTTATGTGACAACACAACGCCTTTCGACCTTCCTGTAGTACCGGAGGTATATATGATAGCAGCAGTATCATCCTCATTGACAACAGTATGTTGGACTTTCAAATCATTATTCTGATTTCCGGTGAGTAAAGTAAGATTATCAAGAGATATTTTAGATTCCAGGTGAGGTAAGTCCAGGCCTTCTATCCGGGAAGATAATCGTTCGCTTATAAATATTGCTTTTGATTCAGAATGCACCAGCACATTTTCAATTTCTTCACGGGTAAAATCAGGTAGAATTGGAACAATAATCATTCCGTTGGCAACAACTGAAAAATAGGCAATAACCCAATTGGGCATGTTGTGACTTAATAAAGCTACCTTATCGCCTTTTTTAAGGCCAAGGGAGAACAATAATCGGGCAACCTGAACTATTTGTGCCCCCAGCTCAGAATACGTTATAGGAGTACCTCCAACAAAGGAGACAGAAGGTAATTCTGCAAAATTCTTTGTTGAATAGTTCAATAATGATTGAAGAGTGAGTGGATTTGGAACAATTTTTTTATTCATTTGTATTCTTTTATCAAGAAGAACAATTTAATAGTAAAACTGATGTAAAGATAAGCAATGACAAATTCATAATTCATAATTCACAATTAAAAATTCATAATTCTTAATACAAAGCACATATTGAATTATGTATTATGTATTATGAATTATGAATTATGAATTATATTAAGATTTGTAAAGGAGAAATATGCAGGGGCGCTTATTTAAATCAGGCAATTGCGTCTTCCACTCTTTCACAGTTTTGGTTTTAATAAATTCGGTATCAAGGGTGATATCAACTGCAATGCAAAGGCGCGTATTGGATTGGCAGGTTTGCAAGATTTCATCCAACATTTTCATGTTACGATATGGAGTTTCAATAAAGATCTGGGATTGATCTTCTGAATATGCCCTTGACTCAAGTTTCTTCAGGGCTTTCGATCGTTCGCCGTGTTCAATGGGCAGATATCCTACGAATGCAAAACTTTGTCCGTTAAAACCCGAGGCCATTAGCGAAAGCAAAATGGAGGAAGGGCCTACAAGGGGGATAACCTTATAATTATTCTTTTGAGCCATGGCCACCACATCTGCACCAGGATCAGCAATAGCAGGACAGCCTGCTTCTGAAAGCACACCCATGTCGTTGCCATCGATCATGGGTCGGAGGAAACTGCTTAATTCTTCAGGAGTGGTATGTTGATTGAGGATGAAAAAGGTAAGGGTATCAATATCAATTGCAGGATTCGTTTTTTTCAGGAAACGACGTGCTGTGCGAACATCTTCAACAATGAAGAAACGCAAGGCATTTACAACTTCCGTATTGTAAGCAGGCAAAATGCGATCGAAGCCGGTATCACCGAGTGAAGTTGGAATTAAAAATAATGTTGGCATATATAATTTTTCAGTTATCAATGAACAAAGACGATTTCAGATAAAATATATCCGGACATGGCAGCTTCATAATCTTTTAGTATAGAAGCTATTCCTTAAATTTTGAATTAGTGTCTGATATAAAAAAACAATTAGTCGTCAATTTCGCTTTTCAATTTTTCGTACTCTTCAATGAGAATCTCCCATTCATAGATTTTCTGTTCAAGTTCCCTTTGTTTCTTCTGATATGACAAAATAAAATTATTATCCGAAGCATTCTTTGGAAGTTCAAGCAACTTTTCTATCCCGGTTATTTCTGTTTCGAGGACAGACACATTCTTCTCAATTTCTTCAACAGCTTTTTCTGCTTTACGCACTTTACGATTGTGTTCTTTACGTGCTTCGTAGCTCATTTTGTTCTCTGAAACGGCCTTTTCAGTGGATTCAGTAGTAGCTTTCAGTGAATTTGAAACTTCGAGTTCCTTTAGTGAATCCATTTTTTTATACTGAAGGAATTCATAAATCCCACACAAATGTTCACGTACTTTCTTATTTCCAAATTCATATACTTTGGTTACAAGTCCGTCTAAGAATTCACGGTCATGCGAAACAAGAATCACGGTACCATCAAATGCTTTAATTGCTTCTTTGAGTACATCCTTTGATTGCATATCGAGGTGATTGGTAGGTTCATCGAGAATAAGCAAATTAACAGGTTCCAGGAGCAACCGAATCATTGCCAACCTACTGCGTTCACCTCCGGACAAGACTTTCACTTTTTTATCTGAAGCCTCCCCACCAAACATGAACGCTCCAAGGATATCGCGTATTTTTGTCCGGATATCACCTACAGCCACATAATCGATTGTCTCGAATACTGTTTTGCTTTCATCCAGCAGTGAAGCCTGATTTTGAGCAAAATATCCTATTTTGACATTATGACCTAATTTCATTATCCCGGCATATTCGATCTGGTCCATAATACACTTGACGAGTGTACTTTTTCCTTCTCCGTTTTTGCCAACAAAAGCCACTTTTTCGCCCCGGTTAATGATCATCCCTATATTATCGAGAATCAAATTATCACCATATGTTTTGGACAAATGCTCTATCTCAACGGGAATACTTCCGGAACGGGGTGCAGTAGGAAATTTGAGACTCAATCGGGAATTGTCCTCCATATCGACTTCCAGTCTTTCAATTTTATCAAGATGCTTGATTCTGGATTGCACCTGAATAGCTTTTGTGGCTTTTGAACGAAACCTGTCGATAAAATCTTCAGTTTCCTGAATCACTTTTTGCTGGTTCTCGTAAGCCCTTACCTGCTGTTCGTGACGTTCTTTGCGCAGTTCAACGTATTTTGAATAATTTACATTGTAGTCGTATATTTTGCCTAATGAAATTTCAATGGTGCGGGTGGTTACAGCATCAATAAAAGCACGGTCATGTGAAACCAGGAGAATAGCACTGTTTGTAGTTGAAAGAAAGTTTTCAAGCCATTGGATAGATTCAATATCGAGGTGATTGGTTGGTTCATCCAGTAACAATACATCGGGACGTTGCAATAAAATCTTAGCTAATTCAATTCGCATACGCCAACCACCGCTGAATTCGGAACACTGGCGTTCAAAATCTGTACGCATAAATCCTAGGCCTAGCATTGTTTTTTCAATTTCACCATAGAAATTGCCATTTCCGATAATTTGCAAGTGTTCATTGGAATGGGTTAATCTTTCGAGAAGCTGTTGATAGTCTTCGCTATCAAAGTCTGTTCGTTCAGACAATTCAACATTCATCTGTTCTATCTCAGCTTGTAACCCAGTAATATGTTCAAAGGCTTTTTCAGCCTCCTGCATAACAGTGGTGCCTTCATTGTGGATCATATGTTGCGGAAGATACCCTATTGTCAGGTCTTTGGGTATTGTAACCTTGCCTTTGGTAGGTGCCTGCTTGCCGGAGAAAATACGCAACAATGTTGTTTTACCAGCACCATTTTTACCAACTAAAGCAATTTTATCCTTAGAATTAACCAAAAAACTAATTTCATCAAAAAGTGGTGATCCACCAAATTCAACAGTAAGCTGCTCTACAGAAATCATATATTTATCTTACGAATAACTTCAAAACAATTAAAAAACTAAATAATTAATCCGGAAATACTGAAATCAAGTTTTTTTTGATTTTTGCATTCAATTTATAATTACCCTTTCTTCACAAAAGACAGGTAACAACTGAAACTATTGAAAAAGCCATTAGAATCAAAACTTCTATTTTCCATTCACAACCAATAATTCCTAATGCAATAAACCCCAAAGATACGATTAATAAAACGAAAGTAACCTGTCGATGTTTTAAACCTATCATAAGCAATAGATGATGAATATGGTTTATCAGGCTGAAATGGTGAAAACCTCTTTTTTAATCAGGTCAACAAGATATCCATTCTATCAAATAAGCATACTGAGAGCACACAAATTACAAAGGCAAGTATTGTAGACATTTGGAATGGCTCAGAAATGGATTTAAAGGCATTAATTTCGCAGAATTCGAACACATACAGCACAATTCATATACCCAACGAACAAAGGCCCTAAATTCCTTATAAATTTCATACGTTTTTCCACCGAGTACATTATATAAGAAAAAGACGAACAATGACCCGGACATGGCGATTGCTAATATTCCGAGTATGATGTTTAAGGTTAAATTAAGATAGACAGCAAAAAAAAACAATATAGTATGCTTACACCTTAACTTAAGCTAATACATCAACACAAACAATCAAATTCAATCCATTAATGATGAACTCAAACACAACGAACAATACGAGATAACTTGTTCTGATTAAAAATTCATTTATTCCAGGGAAACATGGTAAATGAAATAATCTGACATCTGATACTACTATTAAGAAAAAAAGCTGATACTAATTCCCTAATCGTTTCCAGGTAGGTTTAATAGCAATTAAATCGTCAACAATACCAATAAACAGTATACTAAAAACACCAACTATCGTACATTGAAAATCACTTATTATCCCATAACTAATCAGAAACACTGTCGATAATAAATAAAACTAATGTTGAAAAGTATGGAAATTCGTGTATAAGGTTATTTAAATAAAACATTATTAGAAAATTAATATTTAAACGTCCAAGCGTTCATATTGTGAATTTTTGCTTAAAAATTCGGGTACTATTTTTTTCATTAGGGATACTGTCAGGAAATTCTTACACATAAAACTGTACTGAATTAATTCATCAATCTGAAGAGATACTTTATCATAATCATATTCGATAACTTTTGCAATCATAATCTTTGGATTATGAGTTTTTGTTGTGATCTCTTTTTGATTTAATAGCTCCTCATACAATTTCTCTCCCGGACGTAAACCCGTAAATTCAATTTTAATATCAACTTCCGGAATATATCCGGCTAAGCGAATCATTTTTTTGGCTAAATTCACTATTTTGACCGGACTTCCCATATCAAAAATAAAAATTTCACCACCTTGCCCCATAGAACCTGCTTCAAGTACTAACATGCACGCCTCGGGAATAGTCATGAAATACCGAATAATTTCAGGATGAGTTACAGTAACCGGACCTCCCTTTTCAATCTGGCTTTTAAAATGTGGGATTACTGACCCATTAGATCCTAAAACATTCCCAAACCGGGTAGTAATGAATCTGGTCGTTGTATTTCCTTCCGACTGCAGCTTTTTGAATAAAGACTGTACATATATTTCAGCTATTCGTTTAGAAGCTCCCATTACATTGGTTGGATTCACTGCTTTATCTGTCGATATCATCACAAAGTACTGTACTTTATATTTAACCGCTAAATCAGCTAAGTTTTTTGTTCCCCTCACGTTTACCTGGATACTTTCAACCGGGTTATCTTCCATAAGAGGAACATGTTTATAAGCTGCTGCATGATAAATATAATCAGGTCTGAACATTTCTATCAAATATTCCATTCGTTCTTTATTCCGGACATCACCTAAAAAAGTACAAAAATTTTGATCCGGAAATTGTTCTTCCAGTTCAAGTTTTAACGTATGCATGGGTGATTCAGCCTGATCGAGTAAAATAATCAAATTAGGTTCAAACTTAACAACCTGCCTTACAATTTCACTTCCAATAGAACCTGCAGCTCCTGAGATTAGAACGACTTTGGACTTTAATTGCTTGGCAATTTCGTTATAAGAAATATCGATTTTGGGTCTTTCCAGTAAATCTTCAATTTGTATCGATTTAATTTGTTTGATGGTTGGCATATCATTTTGCCAAATGCTCATGGGGGGTGAAGTCAGTACAGAAAGATTGTTATTTATAAATATATCCAGATCACAATTTGGATTAATCTGATTCATTTTATTTGGTGAAACAATAATAGCTTTTGCTTTATTTACAACGTGTTTCCTGACTGTCATTTCGTCATAATGGTAAACTGAAACACCCATAATAAGCCGCTGTGAAGCATTTTTATCATCATCAATAAAGCCTACCAGTTTATATTTATTATCCTCAGCCGATCGAATCATTTTAGCAATCCCAATTGCAGCTGACTGTGTACCAAAAATCATCACTGGAGTTATTTGTCCTGAATTCTGAGTAAAATAATCATAAATTGATTTTACGGCTAAACGTAAAATAAAAAGTAAAAGAAATGATAAAACTCCATATATCATCAAGGTGGAATAATAAAACATCTTATTGGAGGTAGAAATAAAAATGACAAAATTCGTTATAGAAAGAATCCCGATGTTTAGGGAAACTGCCATCAACAATTTAGAGGCATCTACATAACTCGAATAACGCAATACGCCGGAATAAGTATGGAAAATCCAAAAGGAAAAAACCTGAAGTATCATTATGACTCCAAGTCGCTGGAATACAGTTAATACCCTATCATCTAATTCGGCATTATAAATTCTTGCTGATAAGTGAAAGGATATATAATAGGATACTAAACAAATTAGAATGTCGAATGATAATACAACCCAACGTGGAATATATTTAAGGTTTGTAAGGTGTGAAAAAACATCCGAACTCCACAAAAAAGTAAATCTGTCTTTCATGTTGTATAAATATATTCGGTATAGTTCATAAAATTAGTTCGCAAAGATAAGTGTAAAAAGCGAAAAAAATACCTGATTATATTATTTATAGTTTTAAAATAAATTACTTTTTTGTAAATGGTTCATTTTCTGATATAAAATCATTTCATTCCCAAAAACAGGGTTAAATAGTATAGAATGAAAAAATAATATATATATCTTTGTAACCTCTAACAAAAAACAAAAAACATGTCAATACACAGTGAAGATTCAAGAAGGGTAACTACTCAAAGGTTGTTGGAAATGAAACAACGTAATGAAAAAATCAGTATGCTTACCGCTTATGATTATACAATGGGATATATTGTCGATCAAGCCGGGGTCGATATTATATTGGTGGGCGATTCTGCATCGAACGTAATGTGTGGCAATGTAACCACATTACCTATTACGTTGGATCAAATGATATTCCTGGCAAAATCAGTTGTTCGGGGAGTGAAACGTGCTTTGGTGGTAATTGATATGCCTTTTGGCAGTTATCAGGGAAATTCAAAAGAAGCTCTGGCATCTGCAATCCGCATAATGAAAGAGACTCACGGTGATTGTCTGAAAGTAGAAGGTGGAGAAGAAATCATCGAATCTGTCAAAAGGATATTGAGTGCCGGGATTCCTGTTATGGGACACTTAGGACTAATGCCTCAATCCATCAACAAATATGGTTCATATACAGTAAGGGCAAAGGAAGACTCAGAAGCTGAAAAACTTATTCAAGATGCTCATTTACTCGAAGAAGCCGGTTGTTTTGCCATCGTATTAGAGAAAATACCGGCTAAACTTGCTAAACAGGTTGCTTCCGAATTAACGATCCCAATCATAGGCATAGGTGCTGGTGGAGGGTGTGATGGTCAGGTTTTAGTATTGCATGATATGATAGGATTGACTCAGGATTTTTCACCACGTTTTTTACGCCGTTATGCAAATTTGCAGGGAATAATGAATGAAGCTATTGAACATTATGTTCAAGACGTGAAATCAGGAGATTTCCCAAGCGAAAAAGAACAGTATTAGAAATAAAAAAATTACTTACTCATATCAACTAAAAATCCCATTGAAATAGATTCAATGGGATTTTTTAATTTATGTAACTTTGTTCTATTCAACCATATTATGAAATACATTCTGAACATCTTCGTCATCTTCAATCTTGTCGATTAATTTCATTACCTGCGCTTTTTGTTCATCGTTTAGTTCCTTCATATCATTCGGGATACGCTCAAATTCAGCACTCAATAATTCAAAACCATTTTCTTCCAGGTATTTTTGTATAGAAAAGTAAAATTGGAAATCACCGTATAAAAGGATTCCTTCTTCATCTTCTACTAATTCATCCACTCCAAAGTCAATCAGATCTAATTCCAGGTCTTCAAGGGAGACACCTGCTTTTGGATTAATTCTGAAAATGCATTTATGATCAAACAAAAACTGTAATGATCCGGTAATGCCCAACGATCCGCCATTGCGATTAAAATAGCTTCGGATATTAGCTACTGTACGGGTAGGATTATCTGTAGCCGTTTCTACAACAATTGCAATTCCATTCGGGCCATAACCTTCATAGACAACTTCTTTATAAGCAGATTCATCTCTGGAAATAGCTTTTTTAATGGCACGTTCAACGTTTTCCTTGGGCATATTCTCCTTCTTCGAAGTTTGTATCACCATTCGTAAACGTGGATTTGTATCCGGGTCTGCACCACCTTCGAGGACAGCTATTGTTATTTGTTTTCCTAATTTAGTAAAAACGCGAGCCATATTACCCCAACGTTTCATTTTCGTAGCCTTTCTATATTCGTACGCTCTTCCCATATTTTAAATTATCTAAGTATTCTTTTTGATGTTTTTATTACAAATTTTTATATTTGTAAAGATGGATTAATTTCGGTGCACAAAAGTATTAAAACACTTGGATAATTCCATCATTTGTTTCATCTTTTTTAAATTAATTTTTACCTATTGTACTTTATAATTCATTTTCAATCGCAATTACATTCTTGCCTTTTATTAAAACGATGTAGTCCTCTGTTTGCTTTAATTTTTTTATCAAAGATTAAATTCATTCCGAAGGAAACATTAATATATTTTGAATTATAGGGTATTGGTAAATTAATTTTCGGATAATTGGCTCCTAAATCTGAAAGCGATAATGTTGCTTTTTCAAATGGGATATAATCGGCTGCCAGAAACCAATGGAATATCCCGGTTTTTAATCCTAAGCCTGCGCCAATAGTACTCAATCTTCCATCAAGTAGTGAATAGCTTAAAGATGCATTAAGCCATTTATTGGGTTTTGCATTAACTGAACCTGTAATCTCTTCAATTAATATATTTTTAAACAACCGTGAGTAAGAAAGTAAGCCAAGACTCATCTTATCATTTAATATTTTGTATTCAAATCCTAAATTGATTTTAGCAGTGGTGGCAGTCATATATGAACTTGTTGTTACTTTCGAACTTGTTGATGATTTAAAAGCTGTAGATATTGAATCTGCAAGTGCATTGCCTAAAATTAACCGGTTGTATACATCTTTATATGTATTTATCGATGTATTGCTGTTAAATGCTTGAATTCCGTTAAACGTGTAATCAACTGCATATTGATAATTTTGAGTATTTGCTGTCCAACGGATAAATCCGATATCATTTATTGCTCCAGACAATCTGATTTTTTTATTCAAACGATACTCAAAACCGATATCCATTCCTGCCCCAATACCCGAAGGGTTCAACCAACCTGATATATTTGAAGGCGTTACATATGAAAAATTCTGAAAATTATTAGTTGTTTTTATCTGAACAGGTCCTGAATAATTTGCAGATCCCAGTCCTTTTAAAGTCCATTTTTCAGCACCTGCTTCCAATATAAACTGATTATTCCGGTTTGAAACATTAGCTGATCCTAGTAGAAATTTCAGTTTTCCACCAACCAGCCACTTTTTATTGAGTTGTTTAGAATAACCCAGAGCAGCTTCTGTATATACGCTCAAATCACCTTCCGATTTAGCAAAATCAAAGGAATTGTATTGAGGGTTTGGGGTACCGAATAACGATATTTTAAACAGAGTTTTTGGTACAATAACCTTACCCTCTATTTTTTCTGATAAAGAAAAAGTCCAGTAGGCAGATTCTTTTCTAAATCCAAATGACAACAGATTGGTTTGAAAATCGAGATCTATCAGCGTATTCGATTTCAATGTATGATAAAAACGGGGTATATTACCCAAAGAATCCATAAAAGAAATTGTTTTACCATTCACATTATAGATAACATCTTTGAGTGAAACAGAATTATTACCCACATTAAATTGAGTAAATCCGATAACTGGCAGACTCAAATAGTAATCGGTGTTTGGTTGAAAAGATGGATTAAGAAAATGGCGTACAGGTATATCTTCCATGAAATATAAAGTATTCACTTGCTGAGCTTTGAGGAAAATAGGTGCATTACTTATCATCAACAAAAATAATAGAAATTTTATTGATCTCATTTGAGATAGCTCATTTTTGAGTTTTCGTACTTATTGTTGTATTTACATCTCCTTTTACAAACAATCCGGCTTTCAAATCAAATGTATTTGATTTGATAAAATGAATATTTGAATTAATATCATTCCCTTCAATCCGCACTTTGTAAGTCAGGTCCCTGGCTTTCTTCAAAATTTCCAATTGTTCTTTTGTAACTACCAATTGTAAATTTTGTTTTGTTTCCTTACCAGGTTGCACAATTCCGTTACCATCTACTTTGCCCGCTTCAATCACATAATTCTTTTCAAAGGTGGTTGGTAAAACCTTTCCTAATGAATCAGTCAGATCAAAAGTAAATGAAGTCTTTACCGGTAATCCGTTGGTTATATTTAATATTAAAGCTGTTGAGGTGATATTGCTATATGGAAATTGATTCAATGCATTCGCAATTGCAACAAAAATGTTTGATATTGTATCCGTATACTCGTAGTAACTACCTTTTGAAAAATTCAAAGGAATAATTGTTTTTATTTTTACTTTTATTTTTGCATCGGATGTAATGTAGCTTGGCAATTTTTCATTTAAAGCAGATAATGTATCAACACTCGCTGTAAAATTGTATTGTAACATATCTGGTTTCGATTCATCTTCGAAAAACAAATTTGTAGCTCCCCAGTCTTTATTGAGAGTTGGCAGATTTAAATGAACTGTATCACCCGGATATGCCGGTTTTCTTTTTAATTCAAAATCAGTAAACTTACTCCCATTAAAATCTGCAAAAACAGGATTGACATTCTGATTGGTACTTAGAAAAGCTTTAATATAATCAATCCTGAAATTCAAATACATCCCGACATTACTAATTGCAGATATATAAACCTGAGGATTCGCGAACTTCAGTAATCCTGTTGACAAATCATTATCAAGATCTATCCCTTGTTGAAAACTATTGGAAAGATTAAAACCCGATTTAAAGTTTCCATAAACAACAGAATAATCCAGTTGTTTAAAACTAATCTTATTAACGACTTTTGAAGTGGAACTTAATATTAAAGGTAATGCACCAGTCTTTGCATTCAACCGGATTTCTATCGGAATCCCGCTTTCTTTACCTGAAGTGCTCATCATGAAATTTGAAAGTACAATATCAGTCGGTATGCCATAACCGATTGGCTTGAAATTGATAGAACTGGAATTACCATTCAACATTCTTATTTTTCCAGTTGGAAAAACGATGGAGAATGTCAAATCATAGGGGTTAATACTCGCTAAATCTGAGCTTACATTAATTACGATGCTAATTGTTGCAGACTTCACAAGTATACTGTCAATCCGGTCAACATTCTTATCATTTTTAATGCCTAAATCAATAATATCATTAAATGAAACTGTTGGCAAAGTAGAATTGGGAGGTATAACTACACCCAAAGGTGCTAAATTAATGTTGTCGACTAATTCTTTTGAATTCTGGAGGAGATTTAAAACTGGAAATTTAAATTCCGAACTATCAATACGGAAATAGTTAATCTCTGAATCATCACCAATTAAGAAACTACCTGAAGAATCATTCTTTGAAATAATTTGACCTAAACTTACACTTGCTCCCCCGATTGGAACAATTAAATCGGGATGTAAACTCACATCGTTAGAAATATTCGACAGATCAACATCAGCTTCACACGAAACAAAAAGGATAGAAAAAAAAATAATAACGAGAAATAGGAATCTAAAATTCATGAATTTACAGTCTGTTTTTTTGAAGAAACATTTCAATTGAATTCTTTTTTTCTTCAAAGAGCTCCAAAGATATAAAGTTTTCTACAACTGAGTAATAAGATTATAGTTATTTTTTTGAATCAAAGGCTGTATTCGGAAAATTTACCAAAAATACTGTATCAGTTGCTCTTGTTACTGCCGTATATAACCAACGGTAAAAATCACTGTTTATTTGATCTTCACTAACTTGTCCCGGATCAATAAACACTTTTTTCCACTGTCCTCCTTGTGCTTTATGGCAGGTCACCGCATAAGCAAATTTCACTTGCAATGCATTATAATATTCATTTTCAAATATCTTTTTAAACTTTTCACGTTTAGTAGTAATTTCAGGATAGTCTTCACCTACTGCTTCAAAAAGCCTGTTAGTCATTTCATTCATTTGTGTAGGGGAATCCGATTGCAAAGAGTCGAGCCATATACGGGCATCAATTTCCCACTCTAAATCCAATGATCGCAATGTCAGGTCAACAAATCTGAATCCATATATGTCATGATATTTTTTCACCCGAACAATCTGAAGAATGTCACCATTGGCAATAAAGTCTATTTCCTTATATGGTTTGTTCCAGTAATAATTATTTCGGGTAACCATCAATAAATCGCCGTTTGTCAATTCATCTTCCTTCATCATCACCCTACCTCTGATGCCATTATTATAGATATTGGCCCTCTTATTTGAACGGGTAACCACAATTGTATCCTCCACTCCCACTCCATCATACGCTTTCTGTATTTCGTCAATTAATTCAGCTCCATTGAGTTTCTGAATGTCATTAAAACCAGTAAGGTTGAAGGTTGGAAATTCTGTAGTCTGTTCTTCTGTAATTTGCTGTCGAAGTAAGGTAGCATTGTGTAATATTCCACTTTCCAATGCCTGCCGTACTACGTGGGTTAATGTAAATTCAGTTACTTTTAATCCATATCCCAATAAATTTTCCTTTTCCAATGCAGGGCTAAGTGGCTGCATGACCGGAGGTAATTGTGCAGTATCACCCAATAACAATAAACTGCATCCTTCAGCGCCATAAACAAAATGTATCAGGTCATCGAGCAGACGGCCTGATCCAAAAGTTGTTTCTGCCCCTGAGTTTGAAATCATAGAAGCTTCATCAACAATGAAAAGGGTGTGTGTATTCAGGTTATCTGCCAGTTGGAATCGAAAGTCTGACATTGATTTCTGACGGTAAATCTTTTTATGTATGGTAAAAGCCGGATAGCCTGAATAGCCTGAAATAACTTTTGCTGCACGACCTGTTGGAGCTAACAATACAGTTTTTTGTTTCAATTCATTTAATGCACGTACCAAAGCACTAATCACTGATGTTTTTCCGGTTCCTGCATATCCTTTCAACAGAAATAGTTTTTCTTTATCGGTTGACATCAGAAAAGTACCCAACTCATCCAACAGATTTACCTGCTGTTCGTTAGGTTCAAAAGGAAGCTGACCCCGAATGCATGATGCTATAAAGTTCTGTAACATTTAGCAAAGGTAATCATAAGCAATTAATAATTAATAATGAACAATTAATAATTGAGTTTTGTATTATGAGATGAAATTATGCCTATTTTTGTTTTTTATTCGTGTGAATCGTATAAATTAATTCATTTATGAAAAAAATAATCCTAACTTTTATGACAGGTATTCTAATATCTTGTGGTGCCGAAAAGGCTGCAACACCTCGTATTGAAGATTTCAAATATACGGTGGACAAATTTGCCGATATTGAAATATTACGTTACCGCGTTCCCGATTTTGAAAAGTTGAGTTTGAAGCAAAAAGAGCTGGTTTATTATTTAAATCAGGCTGCACTCGAAGGCAGGGACATTTTTTATGATCAAAACAACAAATACAATTTGTGTGTGCGCCGAACCCTGGAAGCTGTTTATCTTAATTACAAAGGAGATAGGAAATCCGCGGAGTTTAACAAGCTTACCATTTATTTAAAACGGGTGTGGATGGGTAATGGTATTCATCATCATTATTCAGAGGATAAATATATTCCTGATTTTTCATCTTCATATTTTGCTGAAGTAGTAAAAAGCATTGACTCTTCAAAATTACCTCTTTCAAAAGGTGAAACTGTAAATATGCTTGTCACTAAACTTACTCCTATCATTTTTGATCCGAAAGTTTATCCTAAACGTACCAATCAGGCAGAAGGTGTTGACTTGATAAAGACTTCCGCCAACAATTATTACGAAGGTGTTACTCAATCAGAAGTTGAAGCTTTTTACACTAAAATGAAGAATCCGGCAGACAGTACCCCTGTATCATACGGATTAAACAGCAAACTGGTAAAGGAAAATGGTATTTTAGTAGAAAAAACTTATAAGATTGGAGGTCTCTATAGTGCTGCTATCAGTCGTATAGTCGGGTGGTTGGAGAAAGCGGCTAAAGTTACTGAAAATGACAAACAACTGGATGTTATCAGTTCATTGATTGACTTTTATAGAACAGGTGATTTAAAGAAATATGACGAATATTCAATTAATTGGGTAGAAGACCTGAATTCGCAAGTAGATTTCGTAAATGGATTTACCGAAACGTATGGTGATCCCCTGGGCATGAAAGCCAGTTGGGAATCAATTGTCAATTTTAAAAACATTGAAGCTACCAAACGTACAGAAATAATCAGTACAAATGCCCAGTGGTTTGAAGATCATTCACCAGTGGATGCCCGATTTAAAAAAGAAACTGTAAAAGGTGTTACCGCTAAGGTAATCACAGCTGCCATATTAGCAGGTGATTGTTATCCTTCTACTCCCATTGGTGTAAACTTACCGAATTCAAACTGGATTCGCCATGAACACGGTTCTAAGTCTGTCACTATTGAAAATATTACAGAAGCATACGATCAGGCATCGTTGGGTAATGGTTTTGCAGAAGAGTTTATGGTGGGTGATGCGGAACGGAAACGTGCTAAAGATTTTGCTTCCCTGACTAACAATTTACATACTGACCTGCATGAATGCCTTGGACATGGATCGGGAAAATTGCTTCCGGGAGTTGATCCTGACGCTTTGAAAGCTTATGGTTCAACTATTGAAGAAGCACGTGCTGACTTGTTTGGATTGTACTATATGGGCGATCCTAAAATGACAGAATTAGGTTTGCTTCCTGATAAAGATGCTTATAAGGCAGAGTATTATTCTTTCATCATGAATGGATTGATGACACAATTAACCCGTGTACAACCAGATAAAAACATTGAAGAAGCGCATATGCGTAACCGCCAACTTATTGCTTCGTGGGTGTATGAAAAAGGAAAAGCCGATAAAGTGATTGAAATGATAAAACGGGAGGGTAAAACATATGTTGTGATTAACGACTATTCAAAGCTTCGCGTGTTGTTTGGAGAATTACTTGCAGTTATCCAAAAGATAAAATCAACAGGTGATTTCAAAGGTGGTAAATTGTTAGTCGAATCATATGGAGTAAAAGTAAATCAGACTTTGCATAACGAAGTGTTGGAACGTTATAAAAAACTTCATTTAGCTCCATATCGCGGATTTGTAAACCCGGTTTATACGTTGGTGAAGAATGAAAAAGGTGAGATTACGGATGTTACAATATCCTATACCGAAGGATATGTGGATCAGCATTTACGATACTCTAAGGACTATTCCAGCTTACCTACCTACAACTAAATAAACAAACTAAATTATTAATAAACGAGGTTATCTCCTGAAGAAATAGCCTCGTTTATTTTTTTATTCCTTATTTCTAAAAGTTCCACTATTATTTTTCGCATTTTTCCTAATAATGGCGTATTGTCATCCGAATGAATGACAAAGTCTGCACGTGTTAGTTTATCTTCTTCCGAAAGTTGATAGGCCATCCTGGAACGAACATGTTCAGGTGTTACACCATCACGTTTCACCACACGGTCTATTCGAATATCTTCTTCTGCAGTAATTAAAATAACCTTATCTACCAACTTATTAAATCCACTTTCATACAAGATCGCAGACTCAATAAAAAGCATTTTCTTGGGATATCTGTTCATTACCCAATTATTAAAATCTTCCATTACCAATGGATGAACTATTGAGTTTAATTTGGTTAGTAATTCCGGTTTTCCAAAAACTATTTTTCCTAACGCAGAACGATTGAGACCCTGTTCATTGTAAATATCTTTTCCAAACAAATCCTCCAGCTTCTTTTTCATGGCTGAATGCTCATTTTGTAGTCTGCGGGCTTCTAAATCGGTGTCATACACAGAATAACCTTCTGCACGTAGCAAATGTGACAATGTAGATTTTCCACTGCCAATTCCACCGGTTATCCCTATGATGAGAGGTTTTTGCATTGATTTTTAGTATCGTAAATATTATAAAACAGTATACATCTTTTTAAATGAAACAACTAAAGACTTTATTCAGTTCAACAGTTAGGCTAAATTAGTATTTTTTGTGGTTTTTAGAAACCAAAACTAAAACCCACCGTAACGGTTGTATTTTTGCCTTGCAGATACGCAGGAGTAAATAAATCCAGGTACCCTTGACTGGTTTCTCGTATTTCACCGGTAATTGGTGTTGAGGTTAAGTTGTATCCGCGAATGTCAGAATAGGTTACATTGATTACAGCGTAGGCATTATTGACAACTTCATATTGGGCATTAAAACCAATTGTTTTATTACTCCATGTAATCTCTCCCAATACCGGCTGACTGATAATGTTATCTATGGCATGTCCATCGCGTACATAATTATATTCATTTCCATGTTTTGCTTCTACATACGAAAGATTCAGATCCAATCCCCGAATAGGTTTATAACGCAAAGCAAGATACATTTCCTGAGAATTATCTCCCAGATAGCTTCCAAGGTTATACCCATTTGAGGCCCAGGTGATAGCAGGAATGGAGTGTTTATAATTTATAATGTTCGTGAGAGTATATTCTCCTACAATCGATAGATTATCAATTGGAAAATTGCTCAGGTTGAAACCTGCTTTTAGTGAAACAGGATTCCGTTCTTTGCTGGAAGGCAAAAACCGACTCCACTTTATTTCATCCGAATAAACAGAAGTAAAAAGGTGAAGATGTTTTATATTGCGTGAACTGATGTTCATAAAGACCTGAGAATTTTGATTCTCCAGATTTAACCCTTTAGTCAAAGTGTGGTCGATGGATTTGTAAAATGCAATAGGTATATAATAGGCAGGCTGATCGTTTTCTTCCGCATAAATAATTGAATTACCGATAGATATATTCAAATTACGGATAGGAATAAAAGTAAACATGTTTGCCGAAATAAACTTATTTGTCATACGGTAGTGCTTTGCACCCAGATTATCGAGATAATAGCGTGTTGAATCAATTACATTCGAAACCAGCCAACCATGAAAATATTGCATTTCAAACCATTTCACCGGTTTAAGATGCAGGGTCAACATAGGAAATGATGGTGTTCGGCCTGAAAGGATATTCGAGCCATGATAATTATCACCCCATATTACATTGTCCTTTACCAAACCTATTGAACCCCAGTTCCATGAATACTTGATTCCTCCTCTGGAGTCACTGAAATCACCTCCTGCCGTTGATTCCTTGTATTCGTAACCCGGAAAATCATTCAGATAGGTTGGTCTGGCCAATAAGGGTCCATCAACAGAGATATCACGTAAATTGCCATATATGCTCAGATGTTTTGAAATCATTGTTTGCAGGTCTGCTCCATACCAGCGTTTGATGATAGTACCATTTCCATTACCTGTAACACTCATGCCCAGGATTGGAGTTATACGTGCTCGGAAAAGCGTGTCACGATAATTAAATGCCGGTTGCAGGAATGCAGCTGTTAATTGTTCGTTTTTTGATATATTTAGATGACTATCGGGGAGTTTGTTTTGTTCAAGTGCAAACTCATTCAAAAAGAAGGTCAGATCGTCCCGTTGGCGTTTATTCAGTTGTTTGTTCTGGGTTTGTGCTTCAAGGAGTTTTCCGGCTATAAAAGTTCGTGAATAAGGCTTAACCACTGAGTTTAATTCAATGATACCATCCGTTGCCAATTCGTCCAGATAATCATAAATCCGGGTATATGAAATATGCTCAGGAATATCCTGAGCATAAGTTGTAAAAATTGAAAAAGTAAATAGGATTGACAAAATTATCTTCTTCATCTATTGATCCTGTTTTTTTATTATGTTTGAATAATATATTCAAAGTCTTAGTTCATGAAAGCCTATTTCACTTACTACTTACTACCTACTACTTACTACCTACTACTGACTACCTACTATTTAACATACATGATACTTGCAGATGAAGGCGCTACTACAAAGTAGGTACTAGTAACAAGGGATAATCCACTTAAATTAATTTGACCATCATGACACACTAAAGTCCATTCACCAGCCGGAATCTCAACGGATACAGGTTTTCTGTTTCCATTGTATATAACAAGGATATCTTTCCATATTTCATCATTCACATGATTGGTGAGCAAATAAGCAACCACATTTGGTGTATTCATATTGATGAACTTCAAATGTTGTTGAACCATTTCCTGGGTTGGCATCCGAAATGCAGAATGCGATTTGCGCAAAGCAATCAAGCCTTTGTAATAATTGAAAATATCTTGTTGACTTGATTTTAAATTCCAATCAATCCGATTGATAGAATCCGGTGACTGATACGTATTGTGTATCCCTTTTTTATTGCGGTACAATTCCTCGCCTGCATATAAAAACGGAACACCCTGAGATGTAAAGACTATGGTTTGCGCCAGTTTATCAAATCGTACCAGTTCTTGATCGGTTGCATTCTCCGGTTTAGAGCTATTCAACTTATCTACCATACACATGTCATCGTGGCACGACACATAATTGATGATCTGGGTTGGATTGTTTACATAAGGTTCTTTTGAATAAATCAGCTTAGAGTAATCAATACTATCATGCCGGGTTGCCCCTACTATCCCAAATTTCAAGCTTTCTTCCAGGCTATCAATCCCTGATACAAAGCCTGGAATTTGCGCGTGCATCCAGCTTCCCCGGATCGCATCACGGATATCATCACTAAACACGGCTATATTTTCCAACTGTTTTGCATTCTTCTTGACTGCCCTTTTTTCTTCAGCCAGTGGTGAATTTGCAGCTGTCCAGCCTTCTCCGTAAATAAATATGCTTGGATCAATTTTATCCAGTGCTGCCCTGATTTCATTCATGGTTTGGATATCGTGAATCCCCATTAAATCAAAACGAAATCCGTCAACATGATATTCAGTTACCCAATAGACAACCGATTCTATCATAAATTTACGCATCATAGCTCTTTCAGAAGCAGTTTCATTGCCGCATCCCGATGCATTCGACCACGTACTGTCGGCATTCATCCGATAGAAATAGCCCGGTGCCAATAAATTTAAATGGGAGGTTTTACCTGCTGCCGTATGATTATAAACCACATCCATAATCACACGTATACCCGATTGATGAAGCGATTGAACCATCTGCTTGAACTCACGGATACGCGTTACAGGATTATACGGATTTGTGGAATAGCTACCCTCCGGAACATTATAATTGACCGGATCATAGCCCCAGTTGTATTTGTTTTCATTGAGTTTTGTTTCGTCTATCGAAGCAAAATCAAAAACCGGTAATAAATGAACATGTGTTATTCCAAGTTCTTTTAAATGATCAATGCCGGTAGCTTCGCCATTTGAGTTTTTTGTGCCATGCTCTGTAAATGCCAGGTATTTGCCTTTGTTTTTCATTCCCGAATTAGCGGAAACTGAGAAATCACGCATATGGACCTCATACAACGTTATATCTGTGAAGTTTTCAAGTGGAGGACGTACATCATTTTCCCACCCTACCGGATTTGTTTCTGTAAAATCAATAATGGCTGCACGTTTCCCGTTAACTCCTGTTGCTTTCACCCACATGCCGGGAGTTTCATCAAGCCATTTTTCCTTTATTTTTACCTGGAAAGTATAGAATTTACCTTTCAGGTTTTCATCTAACTTAAGTGTCCAGGTCCCCTTTTCTGAACGATCCATATCATGCATTTTATATGCACCCCCTTCACTACCCTTATCATAAAGCAAAAGCTTCACTTCCGATGCCGTTGGCGCCCATACCCTAAACTTTGAATATTGGGGTGTATAGGTCAACTCTAGGTCGGAACCTTCATATACAGGGTAATCCTCAAATGTTGCATAATGGGGAGTTGAACCACATCCGCTTAATAAACCGGAAATCAGCAGCATAAATAATGAATGTTTTTTCATGTTTTATTTGAGTGAATTGAGTTTCTCGAAAGAAACGAATATTGATTGTTATAAACGGGATAATGATACTCTGAATAACGGGTTTAGTTTTGACTTATTCCATCTCTTTTTAATATCGCATCAATCGTTGGCTCTTGTCCCCTGAATCGTTTATATAAAATCATTGGATGTTCTGTTCCTCCTTTTACCAGGATATTCCTGCGAAAAGAATCGGCTGTTTTCTTATCAAAAATGCCATTCTTTGAAAATACGGAGAATGCATCAGCATCCAATACTTCGGCCCATTTATAGCTATAATATCCGGCTGAATATCCGCCTGCAAATATATGGCTAAATGTTGGGCTCATGCTTGTATTTGGTATCATTGGCAAAATCTGTGTTGATGCCATTAATTCCTTTTCTCGGTCAATTACATCTCCTGTAAAAGGTTTTTCAATGGTATACCATCCCATATCCAGGTATCCGAAACTCAACTGTCGTAAACAGAAATAGGCATTATTGAAGTTTTCGGAAGCTTTGATCTTCTGAATCAATTCAGCAGGAATCTTTTCACCCGTCTGGTAATGCTTGGCAAAACCATCTAAAAATTCTTTTTCTGATGCCCAGTTTTCCATTATTTGCGAGGGCAATTCAACAAAATCACGGTATACATTTGTTCCTGATAGTGATTCATAGGTACATTTAGTGAGCATTCCATGTAGTGAATGTCCGAATTCATGCAGGAATGTTTTTAATTCATCAAAGGTCAATAAAGCAGGTTTTGTATCTGTTGGACGAGTGAAGTTCATGACCACCGTTATTTGCGGGCGACTATCCGTTTTCCCAACCATACTCTGGGCTTTAAAATCATTCATCCATGCACCGGCACGTTTACCATCACGAGGGTGAAAATCGGTATACAGTACTGCCAGAAATTTACCGTTCTCATCTGTTACATCGTAGGCGTCAACCTCCGGATTGTATACGGGAATCTTCGTGTTCTTTGTAAATTTAATTCCGTACAACCGTGTTGCCAGTCCGAAAACACCTTTCTTTACATTTTCAAGTTCAAAGTAAGGTTTCAGCATTTCGTCATTCACTGAGTATTTTTCATCTTTCAGTTTTTCTGAATAGAACGACCAATCCCAGGGTTGTACCTTGAAATAGGCCCCATTCTTATCCGCATAAGCCTGTACTTCGGCATATTCCTTTTCTGCTTCGGGCTTATAGGCTTTCAACAATTTATCCAGCAAATCATATACTTTCGTCTTGTTTTCAGCCATCCGGTCAACAAGTTCATAATCAGCATACGATTTATAACCAAGTAAATTTGCTATTTTCAATCGTGTATTGACTATTTTACGCACATTCTCACGATTATCATACTCTCCTCCCAACATGCATTTTGATGCATTGGCCATATAGAGTTCACGTCGCAAATCACGGTTTTCGGCATATTTCATAAACGGAACATAACACGTTGCTTTTAAATTAAGTAGAAAACCTTCTTTTCCTGCCTTTTTGGCATTTGAAGCCAATACATCCAGAAAATCAGCAGGCAAACCGCTCAATAAGGTCTTATTAGTTATCAGCAAACTGTATTTGTTGGTTTCTTTCAATACATTCTGACCGTATTGCAGTGACAGCATGCTTAAATCTTTCGATAAACCCCGGTAAATTGCTTTATCAGCTTCCGAAAGATTTGCACCATTTCTTGAAAAACCTTCGTAGGTATCTTTCAACAGCATTTGTTGTTCAGGTGATAGCTTAAGTTTATCTTTTTCAAGATAAACGGTTTTAACACGTGCAAAAAGCTTTTCATTCAACCTGATTGAATTTGAATGTTCGGTTACCAGCGGAGAAATCTTTTCGGCTATCTTTTGTAAATCATCCGTTGTTTCTGAGCTTAGTAAATTGTAGAACGGCGAACTGACTTTGGTTAATAATGATCCTGAATGTTCGAGTGCAACAATGGTATTTTCAAAAGTCGGGACCTGTGGATTATTAATTATAGCATCAACTTCAATGGTATGTTGCTTCATTGCTTCCTCAAAGGCCGGAAAATAATGTTCGGTTTTAATTTCGTTAAACGGGATAGTTTGATGCGGGGTATTGTACGTTTCAAAGAACGGATTACCGGCCATAGCTGTTAGGGCTACTGCTAAAGTTGACATAAGCAAAGTTATTTTTGTTTGGCTCATTTTGGTAAATAATAGATTTTTATCTTTAAAATTGTTCAGTTTTTAGTATTTCGAACGATGTATATAACAAGAATTTAAAAATTAAATTGTGTTATTCTTTTATCAATTTTTGTATAAATTGTTCATCGGTTGTTGAAACGTGTAAAATATAAATCCCTTTTGGTACATCCGTTATATCTATAACTCCCGAAAGAAATGATTGTATCTGGCTCTTAATCATCTGTCCGCTTAAATCGGTAACTGTCCAGGATTTTATGATATATTTCCGTGTGTTTATATAAAAAATTCCATCCGACGGATTCGGATAAACAGGTATAAATTTAACTGAATTCCCATCTCCGGGTATATTCACTTCAGTATCAGAAACAGGTTCATACCCAATATGAATGTTTTTGCTTTTTGTATCGTCATTTCCGTATTGAAAACAAACGGAATATACGAAGTCGTTAGTTCACCTGTAGTTACACCCCAAAAGTCATATACCGACTCTATTGTATTAGCTTTATTATTTGTAAAATCGGAATAATTAATTGTAATTAAACCCCTCCAGTCATTATAAACCTCTTTAAAAAGAATCTTTTTGAGTAATTTATTGCTTGAATCATACTTGTAATCATACCTTAAATCATTTACCCAAAACTGTGTTTTCCAACGCTGATAGGTTTCCGATTTAAGATCCATTTTACCATCGTACTGATAATTAATAATTTGTGTATTTTCCCACTTCGAGGTTTCCTACATCCACTTTTTATTACAGATAGTAGCAAACGTTGAAGTATTCGGAACGTAAAACCAGTTGATTAATTATGTATTTATCCAGGATTGTCCATCTTTGACCTGTTATAATTGAGATTCAAGGGTACCATCCTGGTTGTATGCAAATGTTGAAAGGAATTGATTGTTTCTGGTTCCTGATTGAAAATCACTTGAAGTAATTGAATCGGTTTTGCCGTTTTGCAAATAGGTATAATCAGTTTCAATCATTTAATTCCAGTCATTTAATTGACGAATATATTCCTTTTTTGATTTCAATGCTGTTAATTCATACTTGAAATCAATTTTTTAAACAATGTTGGTATCCCGTTATTGTAAATATTATGTAACTCAACATTCAATTGATCATTAATATACTGGTAATCTATCGTATACGTAGTCAGTTAACCACTATTTATCCAGTTCCGTTCCCGTTGTGTTACACACTTACTTCCTGAATAAATCCATTCATTCAGCGATTTTCTTATCCAATATACTATCCTGTTGATAAAATTTAGTCTCCAACACTTTGTTTCCTAAATCATCATACAAATAAGTATACCTGAAAACAGTATCTTTCCCAACAACTCTTAATTCAGTAATTAATTGATTATCATTTGCCGACATCGTCACATTCGGAATCAGAATAGAATGCAGCAGAATTAAAAAAGTCACTGTAAACAAATACTTCATTCAAATAGATATATATTTAAAATTTTTCAAAAATACATATAATAATTCAATAGTGCAATAGTGAAATTATTTTTAAAATCAGAAAATAAGACAAGATATATCAGCAATATTAACCTGAATTTAACAAATAGAATTTGGCATTATTGAATAATAGAACAGGTATTGAGTTACAAGATTCAGGCTCCCTATTTTCATCAAACAATTCTCCTTCACAAACAATCATTTTAACTTTCTTTATTCGGGAAATTTGGTCTAAATAACGATTTTTTTGTAGAGTCATAATACCAATGCTTGTTGAGGATTGGTTGAGGGTTCAGTGAGGTCCGGCTCTCTCAATCCTCAACAAATTCACTCCGATTCCACTATATACCTAAACCGGATATATCATATGACCCGTTGGATTGAGATTGTAAAAAAGGAGTATAAAATATGAAAATAAGATCGACATATTTCTGTCTTCTACCGGAATAAATGCCGGGTTAATGAATCAAAGTCGTTTAGCGATTATTTTGCCTTATTTTTATTTGCCCCCATGTTTGTTGTTTCCATAAAATGCAACTAAAACAGACATATATCCAAGGGGTCATATAACGTTGAGGAATCAGGAATGATTTATATATGCAAATAACGCATTTACAAACAAAGAAATGTCCATAATAAAAAAAGCACCACAGAATCTTTCTGCAGTGCTTTTTTGGTAAGCTATTTATTATCGAACGTACTTGATATATCGTGGTTCGCTTGGTGTATAATCTTCCTTGTCCCACAGGGAACTGGTGATCATTAAATCTGCACTATAGCGGTTACAGGCAATGGGTACATTATGAACCCTGCATTGACGCAGCAACATTTGAATATCTGCTTCGTGAGGCTGTGGGTTTAGGTCATCAATTAAAAAAACGGCCAGATTAATCTGTTTCCGTACAACCAAGGCAGCAATTTCAGCATCTCCTCCCATAGGGCCTGAATTCATACAGGTAATGTCTACGTCGACTCCTTTATCTTCAAGGGCTTTCTGGATTAATTTTCCAGTTGTCCCTGTACAAATCAATTTATGTTTTGAAAGCATGTCGGCATTAAAAACTGCCCAATCTACCATATCAGCTTTCCGGTTGTCATGGGCAACCAGGGCTATTGTCAATTGTTTGTTCATACGATTTATGTTATCATTATTCATCTTACAAAGTTAAGTATTATTTCAACGTAACAATGTTAATAAATAAAAGTTCTCGAAAATATAACATCCAGATTGCTTCATTTCGAAATTTTAGTTACTTTTGCCTATCAATGCAAACGTTTGCATTGATTTTCATTTTAAATAAAAGCATATGAAAAAAATCATTTTTTTAGCAGTCATCCTATTGTCATTTAACCTCTCCTACGCAAGACAGGTTAAAACCGGAATTGAAGTATTGCGCGATCAGAACTTCAAAATACTGCAGGGGAAACGGGTAGGTTTAATCACGAATCCAACAGGGGTTGATCGCAACTTAAAATCAACTGTTGACATTCTATTCGAAGCTCAAAATGTAAAGCTGGTGGCTCTATTCGGACCGGAACATGGTGTGCGTGGAGATGCTCATGCCGGTGATAAAGTAGATAACATTACGGATACTAAAACCGGGTTGCCGGTTTATTCATTATATGGCAAAACACGCAGAGCCAACCCCGAAATGCTGAAAGGCATTGATGTACTGGTATACGACATTCAGGACATAGGTTGCCGTTCGTTTACATTTATCAGCACCATGGGGCTGGCAATGGAGGTTGCTGCCGAAAATAATATAGAATTTGTGGTGCTCGACAGGCCTAATCCGCTTGGAGGGGAAAAGATAGAAGGGAATCTTGCTGACAGTTCGTTTATTTCGTTTGTCAGTCAATTTAAAATTCCGTACATTTACGGTCAGACTTGTGGCGAACTTGCCCGTATGCTGAATGAGGAGAATATGCTGAAAAAGAAGTGCAAACTGACCGTCATTAAAATGAAAGGATGGCATAGAAGCATGACCTGGGAACAGACCGGACTGGAGTGGGTAATTGCTTCTCCGCATATCCCGAATAAGAATTCATCATATTTCTATCCGGTGACAGGCATATTGGGCGAATTAGGCTATTTGTCGATTGGTGTGGGCTATACCTTGCCATTTCAACTGGTAGGAGCGCCCTGGATAAATGCTGAGAAATTTGCTTCAGCAATGAATCAGCTTAAACTTGCCGGGCTTGAGTTCCGTCCAATCTATTTTAAACCTTTTTATTCAGTATTCAAAGACGAAAATTGCCAGGGTGTTCAGATACATATCATGGATTACCGGAAAGCTAAACTGGCAGAAGTTCAATTTTACATGATGCAGGAATTGGCTAAATTGTATCCGGATAAAGCTGTGTTTAATAACGCAAATAAAGACCGTTACAACATGTTCGACAAAGTTAGCGGAAGTGACCAGATCAGGTTAAGGTTTGCTAAAAATAATTCTGTTGCTGACATAAACGATTTTTGGAATAAAGATGTTGAAAACTATCTGAAAATATCAAAAAAATATTACCTGTACAAATAAAATTCCTTTCCAAAAGCTAAGAATCAGGTAAGCAATCGCAAATTCGTTCAATTTGTTTTAAATTCGTTTTTAATTCATATTAATTCATAGAGTCGAATGAAATCATTCTTAAAAGACATACAAAAGCACATTCCTGACGACCGTATTTATACGGATGATATGCGGTTGCTTGCATGGGGAACTGATGCCGGATTTTACCGTTTGATACCACAGGTAGTTATTCAGTCAGCCAATGAACACGAAATAATTGAAATACTTAAAACAGCCAACAGGTATAAGTTACCAGTGACATTTCGTGGTGCAGGTACAAGTTTATCCGGACAGGCTATCAGCAATTCTATACTGGTAATAGCCGGTAAGAACTGGGAAAAGTATGAAATAGCCCCTGACAGCAACTCCATACGGTTACAGCCGGGAATCATCGGTCAACGGGTGAATGAAATACTTAAACCATTCGGGAAAAAGTTTCCACCTGATCCTGCTTCCTTAAAATCGGCAATGGTCGGAGGAATAATACAGAACAACGCATCAGGCATGAGTTGCGGAACACGTCAGAACAGTTATAAAATGTTGCTGTCCGTTCGGATAATCCTGGCAGATGGGACATTGCTTGATACCTCAAATGAAGAAAGCAAAGAAGATTTCAGGCAAACACACCCTGCATTTATTCGTCGTATCTGTGATTTGCGCGATCAGGTACAGAAAGACCCGAAACTGAGTGACCTTATACGTCGAAAGTACAGCATTAAGAACGTGACAGGACTGACCATCAATCCTTTTGTTGATTTTCATGATCCGTTTCATATTATTGCCAACCTGATTGTAGGTTCCGAAGGCACCCTGGCCTTTCTGGCTGAAGCAACCATGAAAACGGTGGTTGACTATGAGTTCAAGGCAAGTGCCATGTTGTTTTTTGCAGATACACGGACTGCATGCGAAACAGTTATTGCTTTAAAGAATAGCCCTGTTACAGCTGTTGAATTCTTTGATAGAAAAGCAATCCATTCTGTAGAGGATAAACCAAATGCACTGAAAGAACTCAAAACCATACCTGAAAAGGGTTCGGCACTACTTATAAAGACTGAATCAGACAACAAGATAACCCTTCAGGAGAATATTGATAAAATAATTTCAATTCTTTCTGATGTTGACACCCTGTACCCTACCCGCTTTACAGATGTGGAAGCGGAATATAATGCATACTGGGAAATGCGTTCAGGTATTTTCCCTTCTGTGGGAAGCATGCGTCCGGTAGGAACAACCTGTCTGATTGAAGATGTTGCTTTTCAGGTTGAAGATTTACCAAATGCTACAGAAGACTTGCAGGAAATACTTGCACGTCACGGCTATGAAGATGCTGTGATTTACGGTCATGCACTGGAAGGCAATTACCACTTCATCATTAATCAACGTTTTGATACTCAAAAAGCAATAAGCCAATACGAGAACATGATGAATGATGTTGTTGAACTTGTTGTTGACAAGTACCACGGTTCGTTGAAAGCAGAGCACGGAACAGGCCGTAATATGGCACCATTTGTCCGAAGGGAATGGGGTGATCAGGCATTCAACCTGATGCGTGAAGTAAAAAACCTCTTTGATCCTACAGGGTTACTTAATCCCGGGGTTATTTTCAACGACGATCCGAAATGCCATATTAAAAACTTTAAGCCACTGCCTATCACCCACCCGTTAATAGATAAATGCATTGAATGTGGCTTCTGTGAAGTGAACTGCGTAAGCTGTGGGTTTACATTGTCATCACGCCAGCGCATTATTATTCAACGGGAGATTGCCCACCTGAAAAGCACCGGGGAAGATCAGACACGACTGGATTCATTAATACTCAGTTTCGACTACGCCGGCGATCAGAGTTGTGCAGGCGACGGACTTTGTTCTACCTCATGCCCTGTTGAGATTAATGTAGGTGATTATATTCACATTATCCGCGAGGAGAATATACGAAATAACAAAAGAGCCCAGCAAATCGGACACTGGTCTGCAGAGAATTTCAGCACATTGGAAAAAGGACTTAAAACAACATTGTGGGTTGCCAATGCGGCAAGAACTGTCATGGGCAACACTGCCATGGGTGGTTTCACAAAAGGATTACGCTATATAAGCGGAAACAGGATTCCACTATGGACACCTTCTTTGCCAAAACGTGCAAAAAGAATCAGGAAACAGGCTGTAACGGATAATCCGTTGAAAGTAGTATATTTCCCCAGTTGCCTGAACCAAATGATGGGTGCTAGTCCAAAAGATCCGGATCAGACACCCCTTGTTCAAAAAACAATCGGATTTCTGAATAAAGCAGGTTATGAAGTTATCTTCCCTAAAAACATGGACAACCTGTGTTGTGGTACCATCTGGGAAAGCAAAGGAATGCCCGAAATAGCCGATCAAAAATCGTCTGAGCTGGAAAAGGAACTCCTTCTTGCTACTGATAATGGACAATATCCGGTATTATGCGATCAAAGTCCATGTTTAAACCGAATGCGCCATAGCATGAATAACCTGGATCTTTACGAGCCTGTAGAGTTCATTGACAAGTTTTTGCTTGATAAGTTGGATTTCAAACCTATAGATGAATCTATCACCGTTCACGCAACATGCTCTACCATAAAAATGGGTCTGAAACCTGCATTGGTGAAAATTGCCAGATTGTGTAGTACGAATGTATTAGTCCCCGAAGAAGTGGGTTGTTGCGGATTTGCAGGCGATAAAGGGTTCACAATGCCCGAACTGAATGAATACGGACTACGTAAACTTCGTCCTCAGGTTGAAAAGGCGCATGCCAAAACCGGATATTGTAACAGCCGTACCTGTGAAATCGGGTTAAACACGCATAGCGGCATTCCGTTTATGTCCATTGTATATCTGGTAGATCAGTGTACCACAAAGAAAAACACATAATGCAACAATTTTGATATTATAATAATTTTAAAACAATATTCTACTAACTTAAAAGAACGATCCATAAAGTCGTTTAATCTATTTGTATGAAAAAAACAATATCGTTACTGATTACCATTTTAATTTTTACTTCCGCTTTATCGGCTCAACATCTGAAACGTGAAATGCGCGCCGTATGGGTTGCTACTGTTGCCAACATTGACTGGCCAAGTCAACGCAACCTGACTTCGAAAGCACAGCGTGAGGAAATGAGGCAAATGCTAGACCAATTGGCTAAGAACAACATCAATGCCATTGTACTTCAGATTCGCCCTACTGCCGATGCTTTTTATCCTTCAGCACTTGAACCATGGTCAAACTGGCTTACAGGGAAACAAGGTGTAAAGCCGAACCCATACTATGACCCACTTCAGTTCATTATTGATGAAGCCCATAAACGTTGCATGGAAGTACATGTATGGCTAAATCCATACAGGGTGACTAATTCTGACAGAACAGACCTGTTAAGCAAAGACAACCTGTACTTTAAAAACAAAGATATTTATGTCAAATATGGTGGAAAAACGTATTTTGATCCGGGATTGGATGAAACAAGGGCTTTTCTTAACCGTGTCGTCGAAGATGTCGTTGAACGCTATGATATTGATGCTATCCATTTCGATGATTATTTCTATCCTTACCGTGTTGCCAATGAAGAATTTCCTGATGAAGCTACGTTCAGGAAGAATCCGCGTGGTTATGCTCCCAATCAAAAGAACGACTGGCGACGAAACAATGTCAATATGGTGATTGCTGAATTGCAACAAACAATTAAAACCCTGAAACCATGGGTTGAATTTGGTGTATCTCCTTTCGGTGTATGGCGTAATGACAATGTGGATCCGAAAGGTTCGGCAACCCGTGCCGGTGTGCAGAATTATGATGATTTATATGCCGACATCCTCAAGTGGCTGAAGGAAGGAACAATTGATTATGTAGTTCCTCAACTTTACTGGGAAATTGGCAAGAAGGTAGCCGATTATGAAGTGTTGGCTAAATGGTGGAGTGAAAACTCCTATGGTAAAAATCTCTATACCGGACTTTATAATTCGCAGTTAGGTGCTCCTGAAGCTAACCAGGCATGGCGAAATGGCAATGAATTAGTCCGTCAGTTAAACATGAATAAACGTTACCCACAAATTGATGGTGCAGTATATTTCAGTGCCAAATCTTTTATTAAAAATAAACAAGGCTTAAATGACAGCCTTCAGAATAACTTTTACAAATATCCGGCTATCTGCCCTGTTAATCGGAATATACCGGGTGAAGCATCTGCCCAGCCTCAGAATATCCATGTATTGAAAGATGGGAAAGAATCTTACCTGATCTGGGACGAGGTCAATGAAGAAGGTGGTTGCCAAACAGCTTATTACATTGTATATGCTTTTAAAGGCAAAAAAGTAGGCGACTTAAACGATCCTGCCAATATTCTTATCCGCACCACTGAGAACTGTGTTGATTTACGTCAAATGAATCAAAAGTTCAGAGGAAATTATTCCTTTGTGGTAACCAGTATTAACCGGTTCAAACATGAAAGTGTACCGACCAGTGGAGTTACCCGAAGATTGTAATACCTGCGTGAATACGTATTCATAAAAAGAATCCCCGCTACATTACCTGTAACGGGGATTTCTTATGTATATAAACTACGTTTAGCTTTTTAGTTCAACGGTTGGTTTTACAATTTTAGCGACTATTGTTTTAGTTTCAGGTTCCAGATCCATCAGAATGGTATCACCCTCCATCAATTCACCGCCCAATACTACATCTGCCAGTCCATCTTCCAGGTACTTTTGAATAGCACGTTTCAACGGACGGGCACCGAATTGTACATCATATCCCTTATCAGCAATAAAATCTTTAGCTTCCTGAGTAAGTTCAAGTTTATAACCCATGGTAGTAACACGTCCGAAGAGTCCTTTCAGTTCCAGGTCAATAATCAACGAGATGGAAGGACGACTTAACTGGTCAAACATGATAACATCATCCACACGATTCAAGAATTCAGGAGCAAACGTACGGTTTAATGCTTTTTGTATTACTCCTTTTGAAAATTCCGAATCCGATTCTGTCGTTGATGGAGTACTAAACCCTACACCTTTACCAAAGTCCTTTAACTGACGGGTACCAATATTGGAAGTCATAATGATAATCGTATTCTTAAAATCAATTCTACGACCAAGGCTATCGGTTAAACGGCCTTCATCCATAACCTGAAGCAACAGGTTAAACACATCGGGATGGGCTTTTTCTATTTCATCAAGCAATATGATGGAATACGGTTTACGACGTACCTTTTCAGTCAATTGTCCGCCTTCTTCATACCCCACGTATCCGGGAGGTGCTCCGATTAAACGGGAAACACTGAATTTCTCCATGTATTCGCTCATATCAACCCGAATCAGAGCATCACTGCTGTCGAACATAAATTCAGCAAGCATTTTTGCCAGGTGGGTTTTACCTACACCTGTAGGTCCGAGGAATATAAATGAACCAATCGGTTTACTCGGATCTTTCAACCCGATACGGTTACGCTGAATAGCCTTTACAATCTTATTTACGGCATCTTCCTGTCCGATGATCTTCTGTTGCAACCAGTCTTTCATTTGACGGAGTTTGAGGCCTTCAGCCTGTGCAATCCGCTGAACAGGGATACCTGACATCATAGCAACTACTTCAGCTACCTGTTCCTCGTCAACTGTTTCGGGGTGAAGCTGAGCTTCGTCTTCCCAACGCTTTACAGCATCTTCCAGCTGATATTGCAATTGTTTTTCCTGATCACGTATCGGACCTGCCAATTCATACTTTTGTTCAGAAAGCACTTTCAGTTTATCTTTACGTAAATCTTCTATTTTCTTTTCCAGTTCTTCTATTTCCTTAGGAACTGAAACAGTACCTATATGCACTCTTGAACCTGATTCATCCAAAGCATCGATCGCTTTATCCGGGAAACAGCGATCGGTAATATACCTTTCTGTCAACCGTACACAGGCTTTTATTGCTTCCGGAGTATAACGTACATTGTGGTGGTATTCATACCGGTCCTGTATATTTTCAAGTATCAGCAATGTTTCTTCGGCAGTAGTAGGATCAACCATTACTTTTTGGAAACGACGTTCAAGGGCACCATCTTTTTCAATGCTCTGGCGATATTCGTCCAGCGTTGTTGCGCCGACACACTGTATTTCGCCACGAGCCAAAGCAGGCTTCAGCATATTAGCTGCATCCAGCGAACCCGGTGCTCCACCTGCCCCTACTATTGTATGTATTTCATCGATAAACAGGATGACATCAGGATTTTTGGATAATTCATTCAAAATAGCTTTAATCCTTTCTTCAAACTGTCCACGGTATTTCGTACCTGCAACAATAGAAGCCATATCAAGTGACACAACACGTTTATCAAACAAAACGCGCGATACACGACGTTGAATGATTCTCAATGCCAGTCCTTCTACAATGGCCGATTTACCTACACCCGGATCACCGATCAGTACAGGGTTATTTTTCTTACGACGACTCAGAATCTGTGCCAATCGTTCAATTTCACGATTACGTCCAACTATAGGGTCAAGACGATTTTCAAGTGCTGCCTTTGTAATATCTGTCCCGAACGTATCCAGAGCAGGGGTATCACTTTGTTTTGTTGCTGCAGAAGAAGGATTGGCTTTCTTCTTTCGGGGATCTTCGTCATCATCCTCGTCATCCTGAAAGTTAGAACTCATATTTATATCTTTTGGTTGTTCAATAAAAGCTTTTGCCTGGTCGTATGTCAAATGCTCAGCAAGCAATACGTCCCCTGCCAGATTATTTTTCTCTTTTAATATAGCCAACAATAAATGCTCGGTATCAGCAGTTTCTGCCGATAAGGAACGTGTTTCAAGTTCCATTATTTTTTTAATGCGTTCCGTGCTTTTTAAATTCGGAATTTCTGATCCAGTGGGATCAAGGTCAGTACGAATCTGACTTTCGATGATTTGTTTAATCTTCATCAGGTTTACATGCGATACATTCAGAATATCGATGGCTTTCCCGTTCCCATTACGTAAAATTCCCAATAACAGATGTTCAGGACCCACGTAATTGTTGCCTAAACGCTCTGCTTCCTGAGAGCTATAGAGTAGCACATTGTGCAATTGTTCCGAATAGTTGACTGTCATATATTGGTTCTCCTTTATTATAAGTTACAAAAATAGTAAATTACGGGTAATTATGATGGTTGGAATCCTTATTTTTTTATTCTGTGATTATTTTAGTTTTTGGTTCATCCGTTAGCATTCCATCATAAGTTGTGCCAAAGTGTTCTCAAAAACAGTACCGAAGTAGAAAAGTGATAAATATCGGTAATTTTGGCAGTACAAGACAGCTTAAAATACAAAATTTATACTTGCTATTGCATATTTGATTGATAAAAGTTTCCCTAAAGGGCATTGCATTCAATTTATCAACAAATAAATTCAACAACTTATTACTTTTTTCAGTAGATTTGCGGGCTTAAATTAAATGTTTCCATTTTATTATACAAACACCTCTAAATACAAATAGTTTATGACTGAAAAAGTTTCTTCTTCACTTCGGGAATCATCTACTGCCCGTTGGACTGCCCTTGCAATAGTATCATTCACCATGTTTTGCGGTTATTTCATTGCCGATGCCATGAGTCCGCTAAAACCCATGCTCGAAAGCCAGTTAAAGTGGGACAACATGGATTACGGCATCTTTACCAGTGCCTATGGTTGGTTCAATGTATTCCTTTTAATGCTTATTTTGGGTGGTATCCTACTGGATAAGACAGGTGTACGCTTCACAGGAATTCTTTCAACTTCAATCATGATTATTGGTGCAGGAATGAAATTCCTTGCCATTTCACGCTTCTTTCCTGAAGGAATGGCACCCATTTTCGGCATAAAAGCTCAGGTAATGTTTGCAGCATTGGGATATGCCATATTTGCCGTTGGAGTGGAAACTGCCGGTATCACCGTATCACGTATTATCGTAAAATGGTTTAAAGGAAAAGAAATGGCTCTTGCCATGGGCCTGCAGGTTTCATTTGCACGTCTTGGTACGTTGCTGGCCATTGCAATCCCTCTTCCGATAGCCCATTATTTCGGGGATGTATCTATTCCTATTCTTTTCGGAGCCCTGTTGCTTTGTATTGGATTAATCGCCTACATCGTGTATGTGAGAATGGACGTTAAATTAGAAGCTTCCGAAGCTCATATTGAAAAAGAAGATGAAGAACCATTTAAAATGGCTGACGTACTGACGATTGTCACAAATAAAGGATTCTGGTTAATTGCCCTGTTATGCGTTTTGTTCTATTCGGCCGTATTCCCCTGGATTAAATTTGCAACCGACCTTGTGATTAATAAATATCAGGTAAATCCTGATTTAGCCGGATTAATTCCAAGTGTATTGCCGTTAGGCACGCTTTTCCTTACCCCTTTCTTTGGTAACTTATACGACAAAAAAGGAAAAGGAGCTACCATTATGATTATCGGGGCTGTATTATTGATTTTTGTACATGGCATTTTTTCCATTCCATTCCTGAACAACTGGATCCTGGCAATGGCTGTAACTGTCGTACTGGGAATTGCATTATCATTGGTTCCATCAGCCATGTGGCCTTCCGTACCTAAAATTATTCCTGAAAAACAACTTGGAACAGCATATGCTTTGATTTTCTGGATACAAAACTGGGGATTAATGGGCGTTCCGTTATTAATCGGAATTGTATTAAGTGCTTCGAACCCTACTGTTTCCAAAGCAAAAGTAGTTGTAAAAGATGCTATCACCGTCACTTATACACAGATGCAACCTCAGCTGAACCTGAATAAAATAGATTTTGAAAAAGCAGTGGACGTTACCACTACCCGACTGATTAATGAAGTACTGGTAAATACCGAATACAAAGGTGTACAGGACACTACGGGTTTTGCAGGCTTTAAAGACAAGCTGGTTAGTGTCAATCTTGCAGCTGTCAAGTTATTACCTGTTGTCGAAGGCAAGGAAAAGATACAGAAGCAAGTGGAAGATGCTGTTGTAAAAGCCGGTTATGCCGAAATTGACAAACAGAAAATCGCTTTGCGTTATGACTATACGAAAGCCAACATGATCTTTATGATTTTTGGTGTGCTGGCATTTATTGTTGCCTTTATGCTGAAAGCCGAGGACAAGAAAAAAGGCTATGGCCTTGAATTGCCAAATATGAAGAAATAGAAAAATTGTTTTTATATACAAAAAGCACTTCAATCAGATCTGGTTGAAGTGTTTTTTTTGCATGATAGTATCGCTATTAACTTCCTGTTTATTTTCTAAAGAGACTAAGCGCAAAAAGAAAAAACTTTTTAGCGGGTAAATTCACTATTCCCATATTTAAGCCACTACCCTGGATCTGATTTTTTCGTTGTTCCTCTTCTTTTAATCCCAATCCAACTTCCCTTAATCCGGTTCACTGGCATCCGTTCAGGCTATAGAGGGTGTTTGCAGAGGCTTTATAGGGGGTTGATAGGGGATTTACCCCTCCTAACCCCCTATAAACCCCCTATAAACCCCCTATGAACCCCCTATGAACAATGAATAAATGATGGATTAAGGAATATGATTATCCGCCAAAAATTCAGGACTAAAATCTGCACAATCACTAAAATTTCCGCTACAACAAATTATGCCACAATCTAAACCGGAATTCTTGATCCGCTTTTCGATTTATCACTTAAGTTCTAAAAAATGAACTGAGAAAATATGCATTTAAACCCAAACGAATCACATAATCTTCTATCTTTCTTAAATAGTAAATAAGTTATTAAAACAATATAATGTTCTATTTTATAAACACTTCAATGATAATCTTTCTACATGCCTCTCAAAATTGGATTTATTAAAATGGATATGTTTAAACAGCAATTATTATAATGAAGTTTATCTTTTTTTAGAATAGATGAGAATAAGGTTTTGTTTTGTGGGTAATTGGTTTCTATTAAGATTTAATTAATTAAAAATAAGGTTTTTAAAGAAGCAAACCTTATTTTATTTTGTCAACCTTAGTAGAAAAGGCAACCAAAAAGGTCTTAACCTTATTACTGGTAATCTAAATTTAGATATTCATTCAAAAACATTTATTTCTAAATTATTTTACAAACAATCAATCATGAAGTGGGTTATAGATCAAGTTAAAATAGAAATAAATGATAAAAATAAAAGGACATTATTTATTACCTTGTAAATAGTACTCGCTGGAATAGTAAATAATAGTTGTTTCGATTTAAAAATTAAACTTTCTACCCATGTAAATGTTTACATATTCAAAAAAAAGAAGTATTTTAGCCATCCAATTAACAAAGAACATTCAAAAAACAAATTATATGGAAACCAATGCATTACTAACTGAGGTACAGGCAAAAGCGCAAACCTGGCTGGATGGCAATTACAACGAGGAAACAAAAAACGACATTCGTCGAATGATGAATGCTGAAGATAAATCCGAATTAATCGAGTCATTTTACCGTGACCTGGAATTTGGAACGGGAGGTTTACGCGGTATTATGGGTGCCGGAACAAACAGGATGAACATCTATACCGTTGGTGCAGCCACACAGGGATTAAGCAATTACCTGAAAGCCCAGTTTCCGGCCGTAAAGCAGATCAGCGTGGTAATCGGTCATGATTGTCGTAATAACAGCCGGCTATTTGCTGAAATATCAGCGAATATATTCTCGGCGAATGGGATAAAAGTATATTTATTCGAAGACCTCCGTCCTACCCCTGAAGCTTCTTTTGCTATACGCCAGTTGGGATGCCAGAGTGGCATTATCCTTACTGCATCGCATAATCCGAAAGAATACAACGGATATAAAGCATACTGGGATGATGGTGCACAGATGATTGCCCCCCATGATGTAAATGTGATAACCGAGGTGAGCAAAATTACCAATGTTGATGATATAAAATTCAAAGGCAATCCTGCATTGATTGAAATAATCGGAGAAAAAATTGATAAGGCGTTTATCAACAATATCAAAACACTATCACTATCTCCGGATGCTATCAAGCGAAACAGCAACCTGAAAATCGTCTATACACCAATTCACGGAACGGGTGTAAAACTGATTCCCTGGGCATTGAGCGAATACGGGTTCAAAAACATCATTCATGTTCCCGAACAGGATGTCACTGATGGCAATTTTCCTACCGTAAAGTCTCCAAACCCGGAAGAACCGGCAGCATTGGATATGGCGGTAAAAAAAGCCATTGAAACCGATGCTGATATAGTTATGGCTTCGGATCCGGATGCCGACAGACTGGGATTGGCAGTTAAAAACGATAAAGGCGAATGGATACTTGTTAACGGGAACCAGACTGCATTGATCTTTGTTTATTACCTGATACGTCGCTGGAAAGAACTGGGGAAATTAAACGGCAATGAATATATTGTAAAAACCATTGTTACAACCGAAATCATCAAACAAATTGCCGACCGGAACGACGTTGAATGTTTCGATTGTTTCACAGGTTTTAAATGGATTGCCTCCGTTATTCGTGAAAATGAAGGTAAAAAACAATACATTGGTGGTGGTGAAGAAAGCTACGGTTTCTTACCGGAGGAATTTGCCCGTGATAAAGATGCCGTTTCATCGTGTGCCATGATGGCTGAAATTACTGCCTGGGCTAAAGATAACGGCAAAACGCTCTTTGAATTGCTTCAGGACATTTACATTGAATACGGCTATGGAAAAGAAAAAGGCATATCTGTAGTTCGCAAAGGAAAATCGGGTGCCGAAGAAATAGTTCAGATGATGAAGAATTTCAGCAGCAATCCACCCAAAGAAATTGCAGGTTCGAAAGTAAAGATCATCAAGGATTATGAAGCATTGAAAATGACAAACCTGGATACAAAAGTAGTTACCGATCTGATTATGCCGGCAACTTCGAATGTATTGCAGTACTTTACAGAAGACGGCACAAAAATATCAGTTCGACCTTCGGGCACTGAACCTAAGATCAAGTTTTATATTGAAGTACGGGGTGAAATGAAATCACGTGCTGATTATGATGCTGCCGATGCTACGGCAAACAAAAAAATTGATGCTGTCCGTGCTTCACTTGGAATATAACAGAATAGAGCTGTGAAATGCAAAAAGGTTTATTGAAATTCGTTTCAATAAACCTTTTTTATATTGGCAGCATAAAGGGCATGAATGCAATAGCCAAAATCCCTCACATTTTTATTTTAAAGCTTTTTAAGCGACATTCCCAGTTTATTTAATCCATCATGCACATTCAATGCTTCAATAGCCTGAAAAGCTTTTAATGCAATCATGGCACAAACTTCGGCATCATCACCTGCCCGGTGATGATTAAAATGGATATCATGGTATTGGCTTACTGAACTGAGTGAATGACTTGATAATTGTTTCCATACTTTTCGGGAAACATTTACTGTGCAAAAATAATCCACACAAGGAATTGCCAGCTCGTAATACGATAATGCTGAGCGCAATACCCGCATATCGAATGCAGCATTGTGAGCTACAAGGATATTATCCTCCATCCAGGGCTTTAACTCACTCCATAATTCATCAAAGGTAGAAGCAGTTGATACGTCTTTTGATGAAATGCCGTGCACCTTTTGATTCCATGGGTTCATATACGGAAAACATGCCGGTTTAATCAACCAGGATTTTGATTCGAGAATTATTCCATCTTTCACACGGGTTAGTCCTATTTCACATGGGAAACTGGCATGGGCAGTTTCAAAATCAATTGCTGTAAATGTCATATCTGTTTGGTCTCATTTTTTATTTGCAATTCAAAGATACTCTATTTTGATAAAATTATCACATTGAATGGATGAATTATGTTAGAATGAATCCAAACGACTATTTTACCGGGAATGACTATTTCTGTCACAATTAAACAAAATTAGGTTAGTAAAGGGAAGAATACTGTTAAATATAAGTTGCATAAGGCGTACTCCTCACCATGTTCGCCTAATAATTCGTACATTTGTACAATAAATATCTAAAAGTTCAATATGAATAACTTAAAAATTGGAAATCTGATAGCCCGCATACCAATAATACAAGGAGGTATGGGTGTTGGAATTTCTTTATCTGGTTTAGCGTCTGCCGTTGCAAATGAAGGTGGTGTAGGCGTTATTTCTTGTGCGGGAATCGGTCTGATATATCGTAACACAGCAAAAGATTATATGGAAGCTTGTAAGATTGGCCTACGTGAGGAAATCAGAAAAGCAAAAGAAAAATCTTCGGGTATCATTGGTGTTAACATCATGATGGCTCTGACGAATTTCAGTGATATGGTAAAAACAGCCATTGCTGAAAAAGCTGATATTATTTTTGCGGGTGCAGGTCTTCCAATGGATTTACCCAAATACCGTACTCCCGATTGTACTACTAAGCTGGTGCCAATTGTGTCGTCAGCAAGAGCTGCAAGGATAATCTGTGAAAAGTGGAAAACACTTTATGATTATTTACCTGACCTGGTTGTTGTTGAAGGCCCTAAAGCCGGTGGACATCTTGGTTTTAAAACAAACCAGATTGATGACGAAAACTTTTCAATTCAAAAATTGATTCCGGAAGTTGTAAAAGAAGTCGCTATATACGAAGCAAAATACAATCAGGAAATCCCGGTTATAGCTGCTGGCGGTATTTATACCGGAGAAGACGTATATGAAATAATGAAGCTGGGTGCCAAGGGTGTTCAGATTGCAAGCCGATTTGTTACCACCTATGAGTGTGATGCCGATATCAAGTTTAAGGAAGCGTATATCAACGCAAAAGATCATGATGTTGAAATCATTCAAAGTCCGGTAGGAATGCCTGGCCGTGCGCTGAAAGGTGAATTCCTGGAGAAAGTTAAACTGGGTTTGACAGCTCCCAAATCATGTCCTTACAATTGTTTGCACACCTGTGATTACACAAAGGTGCCCTATTGTATTATTGTGACCCTGTACAATGCTTACCAGGGAAAAATGGATAAAGGATATGCCTTTGCCGGTAGCAATGCATACCTGGCAACCAAAATCACCTCGGTGAAAGAAATTATCGATGAACTCGTTACAGGGTTTAATGTTGCTGAAAAAGCTGCTCTTGCATAAACAGACAACAGTTTAAAATATTACTAAAAGGACAAATCAACCAGTTTGGAAGTTTTGTCCTTTTTATATTGGACAATATGGAACATTCTTTTTGAAAAACGATCACAAAAGGCTGATTTAATTGTATTAATATCTATTAGGTTATAATTTCACAAAAAAAACCGATAAAATTCACTATTTAATCAGAATTAATGGCTAATATTGCAAAAAATTATTCAGAAAGGAAACTATGAAAAGCTTAATAATTCATCATATCGAAGCTTTAAATGATATTGATATTGAACTGGCAAGAGATATTCTTGATGATTTCGGAGTGCTCGATACAATTGAAATATTAAACTGGGTAGCTGAATATCCATATCGTCCAATAACACAATTTAATATCGCCCGTTCAAACAAGAGCATCTTTATCAAATATTCTGTACGGGGAAGCATGCTACGGGCCATTTACTCGAATGATCAGGATCCTGTTCATGAAGATAGCTGTGTAGAATTCTTTTGCAAACCCGTAGGAGCCGATACATATACAAACTTTGAATTCAACTGTATTGGTACCTGCTCTGCATCCAGAAGAAAAAACAGGTATGATGAAGTTGTCCCATTTTCAACTGAAGAAATGCTTACCATCAAACGATATCCATCAATAGGGCGTCGGGCATTTAATGAGATGGAAGGGATGTTTGAATGGGAACTAACGGTTGAAATTCCATTTGCATTAATCGGAATTGACCCTGCTAACTTACCAGAAAAGATACTTGGTAATTTCTATAAATGTGCCGATGGTACTGATTCAATGCATTTTGTCACCTGGAGTCCGGTAAAGACTGTGAAACCTGATTTCCACTGTCCTGAATTCTTCGGCGAGTTGTATTTTTAAACTAATTCCAGGAATAAAAGCATTTATTTTTTTTTGACAACATACATAAAGCCGACCGATTTGACAATCAATCCTGGTCAACAATATAGAATCATGCTATCCGGTAAAAAGGAAAGCATGATTTTTTTTGTGATATTTCGTGTATGAATTGAATACAGTAAAAGTAAATATACTTAAATATTCAGGAGATTAATAACTTAAAAAAAAGGATATTATAAAGAACAAAATACATGTTACGCCTGTTTAACTATAGTAGGCATAAAAAAAAACAGATATTTAGAAAAATACTACTGAATATCTTCGTGTAAAATTAAATTGCTGGCTTATAAGTTCACATATCTCGCTATAATAAATATAGTTACAAATATAAAATTCAAAACAACCAGTATGAAAAAAATTAGTCTTTCACTTGTACTTTTGCTTATCGCAGGTACCGCATTTTCACAAACGTGGGTTACTGATCCTGCGCACTCACGACTTGGATTCTCCATTACACATCTTATGATTTCGCATGTGACAGGTAATTTCAAACAATTTGAAATCAAAGCGGTCACTACTAAACCCGATTACAGCGATGCTAAAATTGAGGTAATTGCACAAATTGCAAGCATTAATACCGATGTAGAACAACGCGACACCCATTTAAAAAGTGCTGATTTCTTTGATGTACAAAAGTTTTCCACTCTGGTATTTAAGAGCACTTCGTTTAAAAACATTAAAGGGAATGAATTTAAGCTGACGGGCAACCTGACAATGCACGGAATAACAAAAGTAGTTGTATTAGACGTTACTTTCGAAGGCAAAGTACAGAATCCAATGAATAAGAAAGATATTGCAGTTTTTACCATTAAAGGTCTTATAAAGAGATCCGATTTTGGAGTAGGAAGCAAATTCCCGGCAGCCATGGTGGGTGATGATGTAACCATTAATGCTACTGCAGAACTGAGTCCGGTTAACTAAACAGGATCAGAAAATTCAAAAACTGAATGAGGGATTCAATTCGATATCCCTCTTTCTTTTTTTATCAAATACGTATCTGTTATATCCACCGGGTTTTGGTTTTCAAAAATAACAGGCAAAGAAATCAGGCGAAACAAAGCACTATTGACAACTATTTACTAAATTTGCAAAACTCAGGAAATAACGGATGATTGTAAATCCATCAAAATAACTATAACAATGAATATTGAAAAGATTAACTGGAATGGAGTAGACGCTGTTCTTCTCGAAACAAATGTATATGAAGCTGTTATCATTCCATCAGTGGGAGCAAATCTGGTAAAGCTCTATAACAAGGAGAAAAAAGTAGATATATTGCGTACACCAAATTCTGAGGATATGAAAACCTTTTTAAGTCGTCCGCAGGTATTTGGAGTACCGTTGTTGTTTCCGCCAAACAGGATTGAAGATGGAAAATACACGTTCGCAGGAAAGAATTATAAATTTCCCATTACGATACCGGATCAGAACAACTATCATCCTGGAATCATAAAATCTGAGCCCTTTACCATTACCCGTACCCGGATTTCATTTGATGCGGTGGAAGTAGAAGCAAGCTTTTTTTCCAACAGGATCAATCATAACATTTATGATAACTTTCCACATGAATTTGCCTGTAAGATACGATTTATCCTCACAGATCAGGAACTGACACACATTATTACCTTTACGAATCAGGGTACCAAACCAATGCCACTTGGCCTGGGATATCATACACCACTCCGGTTGCCATTTTCAAAAGATACGGAAAGATCGGATTATAAATTGCGGCTTTCTGCAGGGAAAAGGTGGGAACTAAACGACCGCAGCTTGCCAACGGGAAACCTGCTGGATTTAAATGAAGAAGAAACACTGTTACGCAATACAGGAATAAATCCAACCGGAAAACCCATTGAAATAGCTCTTACCGATCAGGAAATCCAGGTAAACGGCAAACCTTTTCATGGGGCAATCCTGACTAATATGAAGGATAATATCAGCGTTTATTATGAAGTAGACAGTAAATTCAAACACTGGACATTATGGAATAATGGTGGTGATGTGGACTGGGTATGTCCTGAACCGCAAACATGGGCAATCAATGCACCTAACCTGAAGTTACCAGCTGATTTAACCGGTATGCAGGCTTTAAATGGTGGCAAGAGCTGGAGCGGAACAACAAGGTTCTATGTCAGATAAGTAAATAACAAAACAGCCTGTTGGTCAATGAACGACAACAGGCTGTTTCTTTTTATATAAGTATTTAATCGCACAATGCATATAAATCACCCCGTGGATTAACCAGGAGCACCGGTACAGGTGATTTTTTCACTACATGGTATTCTTTGGGGCCAAAAAGAATATCATCCAATCCATAATCGCGAGATGCAGAAACAATGATAATTCCTGCATTTTCTTTTTCGGCTACCTGTATTGATTCCGCCTCAACTTTAAAACTATCCTTTTCAGCTTTATCAAGTGTATAAGTGAAATCAAACTTATCAAACAGAAGTTTCATTTTCTCTGCATTAGTGGCTGCCTTTGAACCATAATCATTTGCAAGGAGCATTTTAACCTCTGAGTTGCAAAAGCGACCAAAAGCAGCAGCAAACTGTGCTTTTTCAAGTTCCTCTTCCAGAAAACCAACAGGCATAATTACTTTATCCAGGTTCAATGCTGCGAACGAATCCTTAAAGAACAAATAGGGTATGCGTAATTCCCTGCATTCATTCAGCATACTTCGTATAAGCTTTGTTTGTCCGCCGGGCAACTGTATAAACAAAAACGAAGCTTCCAGTTCTTCACAAACAGAAGTTATAGTATTGGTCTTTGAATTCCGGACTGTGATTTGTGTACCGGACAGATTATAGTCTGTTATAAGCTTTTTCAATTCAGCTTCGCAATCTGCAATCAATTCATCGTTATCGACAAAACTCAATACCCCAACTGTCTTTTTCAATTGAGTAGCCAGGGTTGTTGCACTCTTTAGCAATACCTGTGCAGTATCATTTTGCCGTATTTGTATTAGGATCATTGATGTATGGTTGATTGGTTGTCCCGATAGCTATCGGGAGGTTAATTGGTTAATTAAGTTGACTGAGTTAATTAAGTTGATTAAGTTAATTAAGTTAATTAGTTAAATAGCAAATTGGTTGTTGGAATATATTTAAGCAGCATAAATGAGAAAAATTGTAAACACTTTAGTCAATCAGATTAACTTGCCAAACCGAATCAACTTAATTAACTCAGTCAACTTAATCAACTTATTCGACTTAATTAACCAATCAACTACCTTACTCCTGAAAATAAACCCTTTTCACACGTCTTGAAACACTGGTAAGTACTTCATACGGAATGGTCTTCAGCCAGTCGGCCACTTCTGAAACAGTTATATGATCACCAAAGATTTCAACCACATCGCCTTCTTTGGCTTCTATACCGGTCACATCAATTATGACCAGATCCATGCACACATTTCCAATTACCTTAGCACGCTTGCCGTTGATAAGCACCTCTCCTACTCCATTCCCCAGTTTACGGTCGAAACCATCGGCATAACCAATGGGTATTATGGCAATAAATTTATCGGTATTAATAATGCCTTTGCGGCCATATCCTACCGTTTCACCTCCCTTTACTTTCTTTATCTGGAGAATGACGGTTTTCAGTGCGCACACCTGTTTAAGATTTACTTCAGGCACCGAACTAATGCCATAATGGCCGATTCCCAAGCGAACCATATCGAACTGATATTCGGGGAAACGTTCAATTCCTGCTGAGTTGAGGATATGGCGCATAATATGATGCGTAAAAACAGCTGACAGCTGATCGGCACAGGCAGTGAATACAGACACCTGTTTCTCCGTAAAGGAATCAAATTTAGCTTCATCCGAACCTGATAAATGCGAGAAAACAGAACGTACTTTAACCTGACTCTGGTTTTTCAGCTTTTCAAGCAATTGTTCCATATCCTGGGGTTCAAAACCCAAACGGTGCATGCCACTGTCGATCTTTATATGGATTGGATAATCAGTCAGTCCTAACTTCTCAGCTGCAACAACAAATGAATCCAACAAGCGAAAACTGTATATTTCAGGTTCCAGCTTGTTATCGAAAATCATTCCAAAGCTACCCTTCTCAGGATTCATGACTATGATTGGGATACGAATACCCTCATGACGTAATTCAGCGCCTTCATCAGCAACAGCTACTGCCAGATAGTCGCAACGGTTATGTTGTAAGGTTCGTGCTACTTCCACTGCCCCGCTTCCATAGGCAAATGCTTTTACCATACACATCATCTTAGTCTCCGGACGAAGCTTTGAACGAAAATAATTCAGGTTATCAACCAGGGCATTCAGATTTACTTCCAGCGTAGTTTCATGTGTAACCAGTTCCAGCTTCCCTGATATATCCTCGAAATGGTATTTACGTGAGCCTTTTAGCAGGATAATTTCATTTCTCAGTTCACGAACCAGTGAAGACTTGAGGAAATCTTCGGTATGTTCAAAGAACGTTTTATCCAACGATTGAAATACAGCTTCATGTTTAGAAATTTCAGTACCAATTCCGATAACACGTTGTATATTTTTGTTTTTAACTAGTCCGGCAACTGTTTTGTATAATTCATCCGGTGATTGACCGCTTTGAAGGATATCCGAAAGAATCAGTGTCTTTGATAAGTTTTTAGCTGTAGCCTGTTGATTTAGAAAATCAAGAGCTATGCCCAGTGAATTGATATCCGAATTATAACTGTCGTTTATTATCAAACAATTACGAACCCCTTCTTTTACTTCCAGCCGCATGGCAACTGCTTCCAGATGGATAATCCTTTTAGCGATTTCTTTAATATTCAATCCTAAATGCTGCATTACTGCAACACATTGTAATCCGTTTTCAACAGATGCATCATCGGTAAAAGGAACTGTAACCGACGTTTCCGATCCTTTGTATTTTACTGAAAGGATGGTATTATCGGCAGCTTTTACTACTTTCATGATTTGCAGGTCAGCCTTTTCGCTTTTACCCCATGAAAACAACTTTCCTTTAAAACCTGATTGGGCGATACAAATTTCAACCAGCTTATTGTCAGAACAATAAATTAAAGTGTCGGCTTGTATAAAAAGCTTCAGTTTTTCTTCACACTTCTGTTTCAATCCTGAAAAGTTTTCCTGATGTGCTTCACCCAGGTTGGTAAATATGCCAATGGTAGGTTGTATGATTTTCTGTAGCTGCTCCATTTCGTTCATTTCGGAGATACCAGCCTCAAATATACCAAGCTGTGTATTCTCATTCAACCCCCATACCGAAAGGGGAACCCCTATCTGAGAGTTATAACTGCGTGGTGAACGGACAATGCGGTAGTCAGCATGCAACAATTGATACAGCCACTCCTTTACTACTGTTTTGCCATTGCTGCCGGTAATACCGATCACAGGTATCTGGAATGATGCACGATGTTCGGCTACAAGATGTTGCAAAGCCTGCAACGTATCTGTAACTTTCAGGAAAACAGCACCTGTAAGTTTTGAATATTCAGGATGCATTTCACTCACTACAAAATAGCGTAAGTTCTGTTGGTAAAGTTCCTGAATGTAATTATGGCCGTTATTCCTTGCTGTACGAATGGCAAAGAATAAGCTTTCTGCCGGAAATGATAATGAACGGCTATCCGTCAACAACCAATTGATAGGTTGATCCGGAATGTTGTTTTCAGTTGCTCCTATTAATTGAGCGATTTTATTAAGTTTCATGCTTTCAATATTTTATTCTTGCAACAACACCTTCTGAAGTTGTAAGTATACATTCTTTTTTCGGTAAAATGGTAACTGTATTTATAATTGAATTTCCTATTTTATATTTCCATAGTACATTGCCATCTGTAGTATCAATACCCATCAACAAGCCGTTTTTTGTACCGAATACTATCACCCCATCCCCGTTAACCAACATACTTGGATTATGATCATATCCATATCCGGCACTTTTTTTCCAGATTACCTTTGGATAGTCCGTCCGGGCATCCAATGCCACAACACTGTCGTTCATACATCGGCTATAAACGGTATTCCCGTCTTCTGAGACCCCTTCTGTTTCACGAACCTCATGTTTGTTTGTTCTCCATACAATCGTTCCGTTTTGGGCATTTAAAGCAGTCCAATAACGATCGGGTGCTGTAATAAATACTTTCCCATTTGAAACAACAGGCTTTACGGCAGCAGGTGAAAAATGAATTCCCGGATTTCCGTTATTCCATTTCCAGGCTAACTTTCCATCAGCCTTGTATAAGGCATATAAGTTTGAATCCCATGCACCAAAATATACTTTATCTGCTGCAACAACAGGACATGATTCTTCATAATTCTTCAAACCTGAAAATTGCCAGTATTGCTTTCCGTCCTTCAGATTAAGTGCCCTGAAGCATCCATCACTTCCCCCGATAAATACAGTATCATTCTGAATCAACGGACAACCCATTACGGCTTTGTTGGTAACGTATTTCCAAAGTGACTTTCCTGTTTGTGCATCAAGGCAATAGATCGCTCCATCAGTTGAACCAAAAACTACTTTACCTGAATGGGTATCCGGAGAAGATATAATCCGACTCCCTGTCTTATACTTCCATAAAGTCATTCCATCTTTCAAAGATACAGCATTCATAGATCCTAAATCATCACCAAAGAAGACACTGTTATCTTCTACTGCCGGCTTTCCATAAATACCAACCCGGGTATTCAACCTCCATACTTCGCTGACAATATTATTTTCTTTATTGATTTCGAATGATGGTCGTATAGATTGATTCGGCCGGTCATAGGTTTTTGTTTCAAAAGGCAATGTAAGCCAGTTTAACTCAGGTTGTCCAGTTTTCTTTTCATAAACACGGATAGAATCGGATATGGTATAAATGGTATAACCTCCTGTTTTAGTATTTGCACGCAATGTAGAACGATTTACTACTCCCGGAATCTCATCGTAGTTAAGCAGGACATTACGGTGATAATGACCATTTAACACCGCTTGTACATTGTATTTGCGCAGCACATCGGTCATGTCGTACCAGTTATCCACATCCCCTGTCAAAAGAGGATAATGCGTAATTACAAAAACCGGAATAACCTTCCCGGCCTTATTCAATTCTGCATTCACCCAGTCGATATCCTGAGGTGCAATATGCCCATCTCCCATTTTTATGATTGGCCCGGTTGTAAATCCAATAAACTGACAGCCTTTGTGAGTGAATGAAAACTTATCATTCCCGAAAATACGGGCAAAGTCAGTAAAGCCCGATTCACTCCATTTCGTTTCATGATTTCCTGCTGTTATATAATAGGGCATCTTAAGCTTATCCAGTATGACTTTTGCTTCCTGAAGCGATTTTCCATCACCTGACTCGGATACATCACCCGACACAATGACAAAATCAATCCCTGTCAGCGCATTTACATCATTAACGGCATTGGTCAGATCTTCAGAAGGTGTTGGATTGGTTTGCGATACATGTAAGTCAGTAAACAGGGCAAATCTGAATGGCTCAGAGGAATACGCAGCGAATTGAATTACAACAAGAAGCAGAATAAGAATGAAATAACTTTTTTTCATGTGAAAGACTTTAAATATTACCATTTTAAGCATCCATGGGAAGATTGTACTTGGAGTAGCAAAGATACAACAGTTAAAACAATTAATTACCGAACAGCTCTTAAACTTTTAGTAAAAATGACAGACTGCTCCAACAATAAAAAAAGGAGTATAATCCCGAAAGATTTACTCCAATTAGCATACTCCTGATCACAAAACACTAAACATCAATGGAAGTAACTTCCACCAATAGATCATCTTTCATGACAGTCTGTCCTGCAATTACATGTATTTTTCTAATGACACCGTTACAGCTTGCTGTAATTTCATTTTGCATTTTCATGGCTTCAAGGCTCAGTATTGGTTCACCAACATTCACCAGATCACCTTCTGCCAGAAAGATATCAACTATTTTACCGGGCATTGGCGACAGGATATTATTCTCATCAATTTGCTTGCCATCCTTATCAATCATTCCATGGCGGACATACGAGAACAACGATTCCAGGCTAAACTTATACTCTACCCCATTCACCTTAACAGTCGACTTATTCTGGTCGCGTGATACCAGCTCGCAGTTATACCTCTTTCCTTTCCATTCAAAAAGGTATTGGAAATCGGATTGCTCAATGAAATTGATATCCTGTTCCACATTATCGATAACAGGTTTTGATTCTTTGGGAAGGTATATTTTAAACCGTTTTCCATTTTCACGCATGGCAATAAACAGCCTCGAAGCGTCCCTTTTATACACGTACGATGTTCCCATATTTTTTATTTACTATTTGTTCATTTACTATTTACTATTGGTTCGTGACTGGCTATTTACCAAATCAACTAATTAACCAATTAACTAATCAACCAATTAACCTCCCGATAGCTATCGGGACAACCAATTACTTATTAATTCTCTTATTCAATACCCACACATTCAGCGACTCATTTCTAGAGGCCGGTGCCTCAGATACAATCTGTAAGTATTCGGTGGCATAAATAATGGTAGCAGCCAATGCTCCGATAAGTTCATCATCCGCATGTTCCAACATGGCAGGTTTAAAGAAGTGAGTCACCCATCGGGTTGTATATCTGGCTGAAACAAATTCAGGATCCTGTAATACGGTCCTGCAGAATGGAACAGTAGTTTTTAATCCCACCAGGCTAAAATCTTTCAGAGCTTCCAGCGTCTTATCAATAGCATCCTTCCTGTTATCCCCATGAACAATGATCTTGGCAATCATGGAGTCAAAATATGGGGTAACCACTGAGCCGTTGTGAACTCCTGTTTCAATGCGCACATTTGCATTTTGAGGAAAACGTATCTTTTCAATAAACCCTGTTTGCGGGCTGAACCGGTTTTGAGGGTCTTCTGTATTAACACGGCATTCAATAGCCCAACCTGTAGTCTTTACTTTTGCCTGGGTAATCGTCAGTTTTTCACCCAACGCTATCTTTATTTGCCAGTCTACCAGATCGACACCGGTCACCATCTCAGTCACCGGATGTTCCACCTGAATACGGGTATTCATTTCCATAAAATAGAATGTACCATCTTCGTCCAGGATATATTCAATGGTTCCTGCTGAAAAATAGCCGATTGATTTGGCAAATTTCACTGCCATATTTCCCATCTTCTTTCTCATCTTAGGAGTAATACTCGCCGATGGTGCTTCTTCCATTAATTTCTGGTGTTTACGCTGCAGAGAACATTCACGCTCGCCTAAATGGATGACATTTCCGAATTTATCACCCAGAATCTGAAATTCCAAATGCTTTGGATTCTCCAGATATTTTTCAATAAACAAATCACCATTCCCGAATGCAGCAGTTGCCTCATCAAAAGCCGACTTAAAGTTCCGTTCCATGGTTTCAGGTTTCTCCACGATACGCATACCACGTCCACCACCACCGGCAGAAGCTTTCAACAAAACGGGATATCCAATCTTTTTGGCTATTTCAATGGCTTCATGTGCATCAGTTACTGCACCTTCACTCCCGGGGACCAAAGGTAATCCGGCTTCAATAGCCATCTTTTTGGCAATGGTTTTAATGCCCATATTCCTGATTAACACAGGTGATGGACCTATGAAATTAAGCCCGTTCTTTTCACAGAGTGCTGCGAAATCAGGATTTTCAGATAAAAACCCGTATCCGGGATGGATCAGACCTATGTCATTTTCCAGGGCTAATTGTACGATTCTGTCAGCATCCAGAAAAATAGGTTTTTCGTTATAAGCATCTTTTGCCTGAATAATTTCATCCGCATATTGCAAATACAATGCATCTGGTTCTTTATCACTTTTCAGAACAACGGCTGTAAGTCCTAACTTATGAGCTGAACGTATAATCCGAATGGCTATTTCACTCCGGTTAGCAATTAATAAGCGTTTATTCATTTGTTTCTTAGGGATTGGTGGATTAAGCTATTGGTTAATTGGTTAATTGGTTAATTGGTTAATTGGTTAATTGGTTGAATAGTTAATTGGTTGAATAGTTAATTGGTTGAATAGTTGAATAGTTGATTGGTTAATTGGTTGATTGGTAGATTCAGGTAATTAGTTATTAAGAAATTAAATAGTAGGTTTAATTGAACGATTAAGTAAAAAAAAGTCTAAAACTCAGAAATTGCATTCTATATCTTATTTTACTGACTTAATGAATTAACCAATCAACTTAATCAACCAATTAACTAATTAACCAATTAACTTAATTAACCAATTAACTAATTAACTTAATTAACCAATTCACCAATCACAAAGGTATACTCCCGTGTTTCCTCTCGGGAGCCGAATACTGTTTGTTAGAAAGTACTTCAAAAGCAGTGATCAGAATCCTCCGGGTATCGGAAGGTACAATCACTTCATCAATCAGCCCTACTTCTTCCGCCTTGTATGGATTAGCAATTTCACTTTTATATTTATCTGTCAGGATTTTCTCCAGTTCAGCCTTGTTCTCGGCTTTTGCCAATTCTGCACGGTTTACAATCTTGATGGCACCGGCTGGTCCCATAACGGCAATTTCGGCAGTAGGCCATGCAAAGTTAAAGTCACCCCCTGTATTCTTGCTGCTCATTACAATATAGGCCCCTCCATATGCTTTCCGTATAATAACTGTTATTTTGGGAACTGTAGCCTCGCAAAAAGCATACAGCAGTTTAGCTCCGTTCCGGATAATCCCGCTGTGTTCCTGTTCAGTCCCTGGTAAGAATCCGGGCACATCTTCCAGAATCAAAAGAGGAATGTTATACGCATCACAGAAACGTACAAACCGAGCCCCTTTCACACTGGCATTGATATCAAGCGTTCCGGCCATTACCTTTGGCTGATTGGCTACGATTCCGATCGTTTTACCATCCAGGCGAGCAAAACCCACCAGGATATTCTGGGCAAATTTTTCATGTACTTCAAAGAAACTATCTTTATCTACCAGAATATGGATAATATCTTTCATGTCATATGGACGATTGGCATCATCCGGCACTATTTTATCCAGGAATTCCTGTCGTGTTTCGTAATGCTGTACGTTGGTGGAGATAGGTATCGGATCAAAATTATTCGAGGGAAGATACGAGAGCAATTTTCGGGCATACATGATGGCATGTTCTTCATCATCGTATACGAAATGAGCAACACCGCTTTTTTGGGCATGGACATTTCCTCCTCCCAAACTTTCCATATCAATATCCTGGTTCAAGACTTCTTTTACTACATCCGGGCCGGTAACAAACATATACGATGTCTGGTTGGTCATAAATACAAAGTCGGTCAGGGCAGGTGAATAAACGGCTCCACCGGCAGCAGGACCTAGTATGATACTGATTTGTGGAATAATTCCCGACGAACGGACATTGTTCCGGAATATGGTGGCGTAAGCTGCAAGGCTTTTCATACCTTCCTGTATACGGGCGCCACCCGAATCGATAAGTCCAACGATTGGAGCACCCAGTTTAAGTGCCATCTCCTGTACTTTGGCTATTTTACTCCCATGGGTAAAGCCCAACGAGCCACCCATTACCGTAAAATCCTGGGCATAGGCAAATACGCTCCGGCCTTGTACCAGTCCACGCCCCACCACAACCCCATCGCCAAACGAAGATTGTTTTCCGCTTACTGAACTGTGAGCAGGCTCATTAAAAGCATCGAATTCAAAAAATGTACCTTCATCAAATAGAACTGTAATACGTTCCCGGGCAGTGAGTTTTCCTTTTAAATGTTGTTTTACAACCGCATTGGCTTCCATTAATTGCAACGCCTTTTTCCGCTGCTCAAAAACTTCATTTTTGTTCATTTTGTACGCTTGATTTTTAGAAGGTGATGAGGCAAAGATACGGGATAAGTTTGCTCAAGTGTCCTTTGTACCTCAATTTTACATAACAAATACAAACGTTTATTGTTCTAAAGTTTTAAGATTCAAGAGCTAATGAAGTAGTTAAATTTACATTACAAGTATTAATTCGTAATATTAAAGCTATAAAATACACCGATTTAAACGAAATTAATGTATTTATATGTTAGGTTGGAGGTTATTCTATTTATCGAAATATCCATTTGAATTGTTCGATTCAAGTGTATGCTATAAATAGTAATTGACAAAATGGTTAGATAGTTGATTAGTTAATCAAAAGGAATATTCCGAACTTTCTTAAATAGTAAATAGTAAATGAAAGAATGGTAAATTATTTTAAATGAGCCAAAGTAGAAATGCCACAATCATCAGGGCCGGAAGCATATTCAGGATACGCAGTTTTTTAATTTCAAGGATATCGATACCCAACCCAATGAGCAATATGCCTCCCACACTGGTCAGACCCTGAATAATTTCAGGTGTGAAGAATGAACCTGCATACATTGCCAGCAGGGTGATTCCACCCTGAAATATCAATAATGGAATGGCGGATACCAATACTCCCACCCCAAATGCCGATGCCAGCAGGATAGACGAAAAGCCATCCATCAACGACTTGGTCATAAGCAAATCAGCTGATCCGCCTGTTCCTTCCTGAATGGCACCCAGTATAGTCATCGATCCAATGCAGTATAACAGGAAAGCAGTAGTCAACCCTTCCGAGAACTTATCGCTGCCAATACGGAGTTTGCGCCTGAAATACTGGCTTAGTTTATCAGCCCCACCTTCCAGGTTTAGCCATTCTCCAATCAGGGAACCAATGGCCAGGCTACTCACAACGATCAGTATATGCTGCATTTTATACACCATGCTGATACCTATTGCCAGGGTGAACAATCCTACTGCCTGAAAATAAATGGTAGTGATTCGTTCGGGCATATTCTTTTTCAGCAACAAGCCTATTGAGCCACCGGCTATTACAGCTCCGGCATTGATAAGGGTTCCAATCATTCTTTTTAGTTAGATTTCGTGATAAGATTTCGTGATATGATTAAAAAAAAATGAACTTTGCAATAGAATAGAAATAGTATATAGCTATGTAAAAGATACCTTGTTGTGATTATTCAATCATTCATGTAACTGCAAAAATACAATTTTTTATTGTTATTCACAATCAAGCATAAAACAGGCCGAATTTCCCGTAAAAAATACAACCTTTCCGATTGATTTTAAATGTATGATGTTACAATTCCGTACAAGAAGCCGCTATCCCAAAACTTGAAATTTAAAGAAATTGTCATTCCCGACTCCGGCATTAAACCGGCAGTCGGATGTGGTAATCGGCTCGGCTTTGCTGTACGTAATATGACAACCGATCTTCACCTTTCAGGAATTTGTAACTCATATATCTACACATCTTCGATGTTGAATTCAAATTTCACCGGCATTTCTTTTAGGTATAGAGAAGATTGGCAGGAACTTTAGAGGGGGTTAACAGGGGGTTCAGTGGGGTTTACCCCTCCCAACCCCCTCCCAACCCCCTATCAACCCCCTATGAACCCCCTATGAAGTATAATGTGATAATGAAGAAAAAAAACAGGAAATCCTGTATTAAAAGAGCAACGGGATATCAGAAAGAGGACACTGTACAAAATATAAGAAAGCGTTGTTTTAAACCTACTTTCAATTATTTGGAGTTGTTGATTATACACATAATGAGTGGTTTAAAGGATATTGATTGCATAGATAGGCAGTCACAGGCTAAAATAAATGTTTGAATTCCTACCTGTATATTAGTATGTAAAATAATCAACAGTTCTGTTTATTATTAAAATTAAACAATTATCTTTGTCATGTTTTAGCCACCCTACTTTCCAATCAATTCAATACACCAATCAACTATCGATTAATTCCAGCGCCGTCAGAATGGATAACGTATAAAAAAATAATACGCTTATGAAACGAGTCGTTTTTTGTTTATTTGCATTTATTTCTTTTACTGCCCGCGGACAAGAGGCAAAAGAAAAATTTTTATATGTTTTTGATTCCATCCCTGTATTTGAAACAATCCCGGACGATGAAGCCGACCTGCCAGAACAAACCATTCAATTTATACAGGTAGTAACTAACAAGGAAAAGTTTGGAACATATAGAAACTATGACTTTGACAAGATCATTTATGTCTTCACTAAAGCATACGCCGGGAGACCGGAAGAAATAAAACGGATTCCTTCCATCAAAAAAATGCACCAAGAAAAAGGGAAATGGTGCTTGCCGGGATCAACAATGCCATATTCCGGAAAATTCATTGATTATTACTTCAGTGGGATGAAAAAGAAGGATGGATACCTTCAGGATGGAATGGATGAAGGACTTTCAAGTTCGTACTACAAAAATGGAAAGACTGAAAGCTACAGGAATTACACAAAGGGAACTGCAAACGGGGAATATGGAGAATACTTCCCTAACGGGAAACTGAAACAAACCGGGGCCTTTAAAAACGGGAAACAAGATGGCCTGTGGAAAGAATGGTATTCAACTGGTAACTTAAAAAGAGAGCGGGTATTTGCAACAGGCACCGAGCAGCCGGCCAATGATACCAACACCGCATATTCCTTTTTGACAAAAGGTATCGAATCATTTGGCAAAGGGGATTACAAACAGGCTGTGACGTATTATTCCAAAGCCATTGTGTTGAATCCCGGATACAGCGATTTTTACTTTCACCGGAGCAATGCCTATTTACACGATCGTCAGTTTGAGAAAGCAATTGCTGACTGTGACAAAACTATCGAATTAGAACCTTACTATGAAGATGCCTACAGCACCAGGGTCTTAAGCAGGATTCAAAAGTACGTAATAAAATTCAGTCAAATAACTGAAAAGAAGCAGATTGCAAACCAACAGAAAGTAGAAATACCGATAAAAGAGAAAAATAAAATCAGCAACGATTTGCGAAAAGTATTCGAACTTGGAGATACCAAACATTTCATAACGGATGCTTTGAAAGAGTACAGTGAATGATTAATTAATAATTAACAATTGACAATTGACAACTGCCAGATCACTATAAATACAAGTTTTTGTAGATTAACAAGTTCATAAAATATCTACGCATATTTATATAAAAATAAACCCTGAGTATAAAAAAAAAGGAATAATTACCGGAAAACCATCATAAATACACCGAAATCAACACCCTATATGAAGCACAATTTCCAATTTTACTCATTTACAGCACTGATTTTAACATTAGTCTTTACGGCAGGTTGCAAGACTATTGGCGACCAGAACAATCCAATTGCAACGACCTATTACACTACCATCGACAGGACAATTATTCCTGACGTGGTTCCAGCTATACCTACTGTCCGCATTGATGATCCGGCTAATTTTGTAAAAAAAGGATACGGTAGCTGGCATTTCGGAGCAGGGCTTCCCTGTCAGAAGAGACTGGACTTGTTACCATCCTCATATACTACCCCGGCAAGTAATCAACCTGCCAGGTTGCTTCGGTTCTTTACCATTACCGATATCCATATCACCGACAAAGAATCGCCTGCCCAGGCCATTGTTTTTGCACCAAAAGCCGGCAAGAATGGAATTTCATGTTACTCCCCATTGATGCTTTATAGTACACAGTTATTCGATGCCACCATTCAAACCATCAATGACATTCACAAACAGAATCCATTTGATTTAGGGTTGTCGCTGGGTGATATGATTAACAGCGACCAATACAACGAACTCAGATGGTTTATAGATATTCTGGATGGGAAAAAGATAAATCCTGATTCAGGTAAAAAAGATGACCCTGTTGCCGGGACAAACAACGATTACCAGGATGAGTTTCAGGCTGAAGGCCTCGATCATACGATTCCCTGGTATACTACCATTGGCAACCACGACCATTTGTGGCTGGGTTCTTTGCCTATGAGCGCCAGTATGAGTAAAATCCTGGTTGGCAATACAATTATGAAATTACCCAACATTCTGGATGCGACTGATAAACAATATTATTCTGTAGGCACACTTGACGGTAGCACAAAGTATGGTACCATCATCGGTGCAGGCAGGATTGACACGATGACCAACATCCCTACAATAGCTCCGGATTCATTACGTCGTTCGCTCACTAAAACTGCACTGATAAACGAATTCAGCAATAGCACCACACTTCCGGCAGGGCATGGATTCATTCAAAGCATCCCTGCCAATGTTTTCGGTGGATGTTATTCCTTTGAACCTAAAACAGGTTTACCACTTAAGATCATTGTACTCGACGACACACAGGATGAGTCTGATCCAAGACCTACAGAAGGAATTTATGGTCATGGGGAACTCAATAACGGGCGTTATGAATGGCTAATGGCACAACTTCAGGCTGGGCAGGATGCAGACAAGCTTATGATCATATCAGCCCACGTGCCTATTGGTGTTTGTCAGGGCACTGCCATGGGCTGGTTACCGGCTACAGGCTATTCGAGTGAAGACAACCTGATTGCACAGCTTAAGGCATTTCCGAATCTGATCCTTTGGGTATCGGGACATCGCCACCTGAACAATGTAACAGCATTCCCTGCTACCGATACTACCCATCCTGAAAACAGTTTCTGGGAAGTGGAGACTAAATCATTGAGAGAATTCCCCGAGCAATTCCGCACCTTTGATATCCTGCGGAATAGTGATAATACCATCTCTATCATCACAACAAACGTAGATCCGGACATAAAAGAAGGTTCACAGGCTGCAACAGGTCGTACTTATGCCATAGCGTCAAACCAGATATATGGATTACCGGAAGTACTCCTGCCTACAGGCTCAACATCCTACAACGCGGAACTGGTCAAACCATTAAGCTCCAGAATGAAGGAAGTAATTAAGAATTACAATGTAAAGATAACGCTGTAATCATATTAAATTTATTAATTACTTTGCTAACTATAGAACTACTAACAGAAACCATATCAAAATTAAACAAGAAAGATAAGATGGACACTTGTTATTGTTCCACTGCATCCTGAATTTTATGAATAAAGCTTTGCATACGATCAAAATGCGAACCTTCCCAAAAAACACTTTGACAGTCCGTACACAAATAAAACTCATTGAAATACTTTATTGTCAATGGTTCGAGCCTATGGATGATTTTGTCCTTATCAACAGGCTCAAGCTGGCCGTTGCATTTAATACAACGGTTAAAAGGATCTATAGCCTGATATAAATCAAAATATTCCAGTACTTCTGCCAGTTGCTTTTTCGGGTTTTGGCTACGTACAAAGTAAGCATGCGAAACAGTCTTTACTTTTAACAGGCCAATATCCCTGGTTAGGATGATACGATGTTCGGTGAGTGATATCCGGATAATTTCAGGATCATCATTATCATTCCGGTACAAAGTATCAAAGCCCAGCATACGCAGGTATCTTGCCAGTTTACCCAGATGTACATCGAGAATAAATGCAGCAACACGGAGCGGCTTTGCTCGTAGATGAGACACAGGAGCAATTCCAAAGGTTTCAAATACCGGATACACGGAAACATAGTCTTTATCCTGCAGGATATAGTTAAAATCAACGGATTCTCCGTTTACCAGGATTAAATCTACCTCCACATGCGGAACGCCGGTTGATTCTATCTGGTCCTTGATGGAAGGATTCCCGCTAAACGAATGGACAAATGGCACCTTCCTTTTATCATTCGGAAGGAAATCGTTTAATTCTTCGTAGAAACGAAAAGTAGCCTGCTTTAGCATAATGATATTGTTTTACTGATTTCAACTATCTAAACAAATCAATATTTAAAAAATATTCTGATGATTTCAACGAATTTATTTTTCTAACAAAGACTAATCCCGGATAGTTTTGGATAAATCAACATATGAAGTCAAATTATTTATTATTAATTCAATAAAATCCGAAGAAACCAATCCGAAAAATACACAAAATATATTAAGAAAAACATGTATCTTAGCACGCTGATAAATTAGCCTGATTTAATGATTTAATTTATCCATAATTGATTTAATCTGATATATTTTTCGATAGTATTTAACGCATTATAAGCTTTTAAACTATGGGTGATAACACAGATCAACTGAATGATTTGCTTTCAAGGCTTAATTCATTAACCCGAAAGCAAGATGATTTTGCAAAAGAAATCAGCGGGTTGCGGGAAGAAATGTTGAAAATAACAAGAGCTGCCAAACAGGCTGAGCCGGATCAACAGGTTACAGACGTCCTGAAGGAGACTGAAAACAATCCTGAAGAAGCGACCGAACCTTTGATTGCTCAAACAGCTGTCAGGTTTTATCAAACCACACAACAGCTACACAACCACGAAAAAAACGACAAAAAGGAGAAGGAACCTGAGAGGAATAAGATCAACCGTAACATTGAAAAAATCATTGGGGAGAATCTGATCAGCAAAATAGGAATTGCCATCCTGGTATTAGGTGTGGCTATTGGCACAAAATACGCTATTGAGCATGAACTTATCAGCCCGCTTACAAGGATTATCCTTGGTTACCTGGTTGGACTCGGGCTGCTGGGTTTTGCCATAAAACTAAAAAAGAATTATGATAATTTCAGTGCCGTTTTGCTCAGTGGTGCGATGGCTATCCTATACTTTATAACCTTTGCAGCCTATAACTTCTTTGGATTGATACCACAAACACTGACCTTTGTGTTGATGGTGGTATTTACCGTATTCACAGTACTTGCTTCATTGAATTACAATAAGCAGGTGATTGCCCATATTGGATTGGTAGGAGCCTATGCTGTCCCATTTCTACTCAGTGATGGATCGGGCAAGGTGGTTGTACTTTTTACGTACATGGCCATTATCAATATTGGAATCCTGGTATTGGCATTCCGGAAATACTGGAAATCATTAAATTATATGGCCTTTGCATTGACCTGGATGATTTTCGTGTCATGGTTTCTATCTTCCTATCAGTCTGATAAACACTTTGCTATTGCTTCACTTTTTCTATGCGTGTTTTTTGTTAGTTTCTATATTACTTTTCTGGCTTATAAAGTTGTACAAAAGGAAAAATTTGACAGCAGGGATATTCTGCTTATCCTGGCGAATTCGTTTATCTTTTACGGTACCGGATATGCATTGTTAGACTCCGTTCAGACAGGAAACCGATTTCTTGGATTATTTACGCTTGGCAATGCCATCCTTCACTTTGGAGTCAGCACTTTGATATACAGACAAAAACTGGGCGACCGGAATTTATTCTTCCTGGTGAGTGGATTGGTACTGGTATTCATTGCCATTGCCATACCTGTACAGTTGGATGGCAACTGGGTTACCTTGCTCTGGGCAGGTGAAGCGGCTTTATTGTTTTGGATTGGAAGGACAAAGAAAGTGGCAGTTTATGAAGGAATTTCGTATGGCCTAATGATTCTTGCGTGTTTAAGCCTGTTCCAGGATTGGATAGCATCCAGCAATTATTTTACCGGAGTTCCTGTTTCAACAGAACTGCCATTTATCAATATACAATTTCTGTCTTCCTTTTTTTTTATGGGTGCTTTTGGTTTTATTATAAAATTGAGCCGGAATATGAATTTCCATTCCGCATTGATCATTCATAAAGAATTACTTAAGAATATCCTGAATTTATTGCAAAGTCTGTTATTGTTTATTCTTTATGTGACTTTCTATAAGGAAATCGCTACCGGGTTTGACCAGGCGTATATAAAATCAGAGGGACATCAAATTCATGATTATTCTATCATCTCCTTTAAAACTATCTGGCTGATAAATTATTCACTCTTTTTTATTTCACTTCTTGGTTATGTCAACCTGAAGTGGGTCAAAAACGATTCATTTGGAAAAATAGCTTTGATGCTCTCCGGCTTCGCAGTATTAATATTTCTAACCGCCGGTCTTTTCACATTAAGCAACTTGCGCGATAGCTACCTGAGACCTGAAGAGAGCAGCCATTACACAACAACAGTGTTTAACCTGATTATAAGATATCTGTGTTTTGGATTTGTTGCACTGGCATTTTTGACCCAAAACATATTTTTGAAAGGCAATTCTGTTGACAGCAGGTTAAAAAAGCCTTTTCCGATCGTATTACATGCAACCATCCTTTGGATATTGAGCAGTGAACTTATCAACTGGATGGATATAGCCGGATCATCCGAATCATATAAACTTGGCATTACTATCCTGTGGGGTGTCTACTCACTGGCTATGATTGCATTGGGCATCTGGAAAAAGAATAAGGACCTGCGTATTACCGCTATTGTACTGTTTGGAGTTACGTTGGCAAAGCTTTTTCTATACGACATTGCTTCCCTCAATACTATCTCCAAAACTATAGTATTGGTAATGCTAGGGATATTGTTGCTAATCATCTCATTTTTATATAACAAATACAAACTTCTTATATTCGGTGAAGATGAAGAATAATATCCTGATCCTGTTTTTTCTATTGAATTGTACATACTCATTTTGTCAAATGAACAGGTATGAATACAAGCGGGAAGTACTGGAAATAAAAGGTCAATGGAATACCATCGAATTGCCTGACAACTTATACGGCAAAATCTCGAAGGATCTTACGGACATTCGGATATACGGAATTACTTCAAAGAATGACACCCTGGAAGCACCATTTATTTTTGTAAAAAAAGAAGCAACAATAACTGACAGGGATGCTGGTTTTAACCTGATTAATCAATCTAAAAAATCTTCAACCTTTTATTTTACTTTTCAGTCGAAGGAAGAGAGGACTATCAATCAGATTCAACTGGACTTCAACCAGAAGAATTACGACTGGCGTTTAAAACTTGAAGGAAGCCAGGATCAACAAAACTGGTTTACTGTTGTAGACAATTATCGTATCTTGTCCATTAAAAACAACCTTACAGATTATCATTTCAACAAGATTTTATTTCCGGATTCAAAATACAACTACTACCGGATAGGTATAGCATCGAATGTGAAGCCCATATTAAAATCAGCAAAAATGATCCTGCTGGAGGCCAGTCATGGTATTTTGACGCAATATGCTCTCAAAAAAGTACTGATATCACAAGACAGAAAAAGAAAACAGACTATTATAGACATCGAATTAAAGACGACGGTTCCTATAAACAAACTGAAGATAGGGGTCAATGACAATATGGATTTTTATCGCTCTATACAGATTGAATACCTGACCGATAGTTTTAAAACCGATAAAAGCTGGTATTTCAATTACGGGGAAGCAGAAAGTGCTACGATCCTAAGTTCACTGGACAAAAGGGATTTTGAGTTTAACGATTGCATTACAAATAAGCTACGGGTGACGATCGACAACAACGATAACCAGCCCTTGAAATTCGGAACATTTGTAGTTTCAGGATATAAAAACATACTCATTACCCGTGTGACAGAACCTGCCAGATATTATCTGTGTTATGGAAGAAAAGATACAAGTAAACCAAGTTATGATATTGAACAATTCAGTTATAAAATCTCGGACTCAGCTAATAAAACAACCCTTGGGGATGAAGTATTTGTAAACCAGAGTAAACCGGCTAATACAGAACCATTATTCAGGAACAAAGCATGGTTGTGGGGGATAATGACTTTGATCATCGCATTACTCGGGTGGTTTACACTTAACATGATGAAGAAAAAAGAGTAAAGGGTTATTGTTTTCAGCATTACTCTATTTTAAACAGAAACGTAATCAATGTATTTGTTTATAATTGCCGGAATCAATTGTAAATAGTAAGTTTGTATTTCATTAATTTTAAATCCATGAATTCATTTCTATACCGCATAGCACAAGTTTATTATTCTGAATTCAGGGAAACTATCAGCGATTTTACATTTGTGTTCCCAAACCGGCGTGCAGGACTATTCTTTCAGCGTTATATCTCTGAGATAGCTGCAAAACCAATTTTTTCACCGGAAATAGTCACTATAAACGAATGCTTTGCTGCTGCTTCACACTGGCAAACGGCTGACCGATTGAGTAACCTGTTCAGACTCTACCGGATTTATCAGGAGCAAAGCGGCAGTGATGAGACCTTCGATTCATTTGTATTCTGGGGTGAGATGTTGCTGTCCGACTTTGAGGATGTAGACAAATACCGGGTAGATGCAAAACAACTCTTTACCAACATCACCGAGTTAAAACAAATCGATCAACTGTTCAATGTATTTTCCGAAAAACAAGTAGAGGCTATCCGGCAGTTCTGGAGTAATTTTGTGCCGGTTACGGAAGGCAAGACATCAGAAGATTTTGTGGCTACCTGGAAAATCATGCTACCCGTATATGAACAATTCCGGGCTGAACTGATAGCCGGGAATATAGCTACCGAGGGAATGATATGCCGGGATGTAGCCGATCGACTGAAGGCAAAAGAACTGATACCGGAATTTGAAAAGAAACAATTTGTATTTATAGGCTTTAACGCCCTGAATCCATGTGAACGAACCCTGTTTGCAGAACTTCAAAAACGGGATCAGGCTGATTTTTATTGGGATTATGAAGCTGCAGAACTTCGTGACAGTGATAACCAGGCGTCGCGGTTTTATGCTCAGAACATTCATGTTTTTCCTTCAAAATATTCCATTGAACCGATTATAGAATCGTTACAGGAGAAAGTAATAGAACTTATTGCGGTTCCTTCTGCTGTAGGTCAAACCAAACAGGCATATGCCATTCTCAACAGTCTTTTTCCGGAAGAAGTACCAAACCAAAGCTGGATAAAAACAGCAGTTGTCCTGCCAGACGAGAGTTTGTTAGTCCCGCTGCTCCATTCATTACCGGCACAAATAGGGAAAGTAAATGTCACCATGGGGTTTCCGCTTAAATCAACACCTGTATCAGGGTTGATTGAGCACATCTTTGAATTACAACGGCGCATGCGTGTATCGGGTAACAGAGTATCGTTTTATCACCAGACAGTATCAAACATTCTGAACCACCAGTATATTGCCTTGCTTTGTAACCAAGAGGCAAACAGGATTACTCACCAAATGGCCGGTAATAACTGGATTTATATTGATGCGGAAGAATTGAATAAGAATGAACTGCTGGCAACTATATTCATTCCACAAACCGACACACAATCATTCTTACCCTATTTACTTCATATCCTGAGGAGCCTACAGAATGGCTGGCAGCAAGCATCCACTGAAGATCATAATTTCCAGCTGGAATGTGACTTCCTGTACCAGTACTATGTCACCATCAACCGCATGGCAGATATTATGAAAGATAAACCTGTGGGAGTGGATATGAATATTGACACACTGGTTCGTTTAACCAGGCAACTTACGGCTGGCATAACCATTCCTTTTGTTGGGGAACCGCTGGATGGACTACAGGTTATGGGTGTGCTGGAAACACGTGGCCTTGACTTTGAAAACCTAATCATCACTTCGTTTAACGAAGGGGTATTTCCTCAAAAAAGCAGCACGAATAGTTTTATACCTTACAACCTGCGACAGGGCTTCGAATTACCAACTACCGAGCACCAGGACGCCATTACTGCTTATAATTTTTACCGGTTGATCCATAGGGCAAGTAGGATATACTTCCTCTATGATTCACGGACAGAAGGTATGCAAACAGGAGAAGTAAGCAGGTTTATGCACCAACTGCATTACCATTACGGAGTAAAAGTTCAGAAGAAGTCAATTTCGTTTGATATCGGCTTTGAGAATCCTCAAGCCATTCAGATTGAGAAAACACCGGCAGTAATGAAGAAACTGCTACGTTTTACGTCACAGGAAGAAAATAGTCCTTCACTTTCAGCAAGTTCCATCAATACTTTTATCGATTGTCCGTTGCAGTTTTACCTGACGAAAGTTGAAGATGTTGAGCAGGCTGAAGAAGTACTTGAAACGGTGGAAGCCAATATGTTTGGGACACTCTTTCATGCTGTTATGGAAAACCTGTATAAGCCGTACAAGGGTCAACTCATGCAGGAGAGTGACTTTGACCGGTTAATAACAAACAGCCTTCAAATCGATAAAGAAATTACACTTGCCTTTGCCATCAATTATTTCAAGAAAAAAAACAATGCCATTGTTCCTTTGGAGGGCAACAACCTTTTAATTGCCAGTGTACTCAGGAAATACATCAAACAGGTACTGAAGATCGATAAAAAGCATGCTCCATTCAAATATATCAGTTCCGAGGAACGATGCAGCATTCAATACCCCATTCAAAGCGGGGCTTTGAAAGTAAATCTGAAAGGATTTATCGATCGTATTGATGAAAAAGAAGGCCGAATACGTATTCTTGATTACAAGACCGGAAGTGGAAAACTGGATTTCAAAAACCTGGATGAAGTATTTGAACACAATAAGGAAAACAGGCCAAAATTTGTATTACAGACATTCTTGTATGGTATTTTTTATAAAGAACAGGCACTGGGAAAGACCATTACCCCCGGCATTTATTATATGCGGGATGTCTTTAAAGATGATTTTGATACCGAACTACATGCAAAACCCGAAAGGAGCATGAATGATACGGTAACAGACTTTGGAATATATGAAACTGAATTCAGGGCACATCTCAAAAATTGCCTCGAAGAGATTTTTAATCCTCAAGTTCCTTTTGTTCAAACAGAGAATACGAAGATATGTCAGTATTGCCCGTATGTGGGTGTTTGCAATCGTTAGTTTTTAAACTTTTCCAAAGTTCCAAACTTTGGAAAAGTTATTCTAAAATAAAATAAACAATTATGTCCCAGGAAATTGAACGAAAATTCTTAGTGAAAGGTGAATACAAATCACATGCTGTGCGGTCATTTCGTATTGTGCAGGGTTATCTGTCATCAGTTACCGGTAGAACGGTACGTATCCGTATAAAAGGAGATAAAGGTTATATTACCATAAAAGGCAAAAGCAATGAATCAGGGTTAAGCCGGTATGAATGGGAAAAGGAAATACCCTTAAATGAAGCAGAAGAATTACTACCCCTTTGTGAACCTGGTGCCATTGATAAAACCAGGTATGAAATCCCTGTAGGGAAACATATCTTTGAAGTTGATGAATTTTATGGTGATAATATGGGGTTGACACTTGCCGAAATAGAACTGAAATCGGAGGATGAAAGTTATACAACACCCAATTGGTTAGGGGTTGAAGTTACCGGTGACAGGCGTTATTACAATTCCAGCCTAACAAAAAAACCCTATAAAGATTGGGAATGATCAACAATTTCAGGATCAGAATATTATACATTTCAATTACTTGTTCTATTTTAAATAATGCATTATGAAAAAATATTATTTTTGCGTTACAGTCCTTATTATGTTTAGTTTAGTCGTACAGGCGCAACAAAAATTCTTTCAAAAAAAGGAGTTCATTTACAAAGGGGACACCTTACGTTATCGTGTTTTATTTCCTGACAACTACGACAAAAGCAAATCGTATCCATTGGTTCTTTTTCTTCACGGATCGGGTGAACGGGGAAATGACAACGAAAAGCAACTGGTATGGGGAGCTTCTCTTTTTACTGACTCATTGAACCGCAAGAATTATCCGGCTATTGTACTTTTTCCTCAATGTCCTGAAGACCAGGGATGGGTAAGAATAAAAGAGCTTCCTGAAGCAAAATTTGATATCATTGACACTAAGGAACCTGCAAAACCCTTAGGCCTTGCTAAGAAGTTAGTTGATTGTTATCAAAAAACTGAAGCCGTCAATAAAAAACAAATCTATGTACTTGGGATGTCATTAGGAGGTATGGGAACTTTTGACCTGATTTGCCGCTATCCGGATAAATTTGCTGCAGCCATACCAATATGTGGTGCCGTGAATACTGAACGGTTGAAAAAAGTCAGAAAAATGCCTATCCGGATTTATAATGGGGATAGTGATAATTCTGTTTCACCCGAGTATTCACGTAATGCATTTATAGAATTAAAAGCTAACGGATCGCAGGTTGTCGAACATATTGAATATCCGGGAGTCGGCCATAATAGCTGGACACCGGCATTTGCCGAGCCAGACTTTTTAAAATGGCTATTTTCTCAAAAGAAATAAAACTGAAAATCTGCTATTTAGAGCAAATGGAAGGGATTAAAACAGACTTTCCAAGTGCAAATAAACAAAAAAAGGTTCTTACATAATCTTTCTTTGGGCAAATTATTGTTATATTTGTGCTGCAAATTTAAATCATAAACTAATGGCAAAAGTAAAAGGGGCAGTAGTAGTAAACATAGAACGTTGTAAAGGTTGTAATCTATGTGTAGTAGCTTGTCCATCAAATGTATTGGCACTCTCCATTGAAGCGAATTCAAAAGGATACAATTTTTCTACCATGGTTATACCTGACTCGTGTGTCGGATGTGCAGCATGTGCTTTGGTTTGTCCGGATGCATGTATTACCGTTTATAAGGTTAAGCTCTAAACAGAAAGAGTATCTTTCAATTTAAAACAAAAACAAAGAAATGAACGATTCAAAGAAACAAAATATAGAAGAAGTAAGACTCATGAAAGGCAATGAAGCCATTGCCCATGCTGCTGTTCGTTGCGGGTGTGATGGTTATTTTGGCTATCCGATCACTCCACAATCAGAAATAATGGAAACTCTTATGGAGCTTGAACCCTGGAATACAACCGGCATGGTGGTGTTACAGGCAGAAAGTGAAACATCTTCTATTAATATGGTTTATGGTGCTGCCGGTTGTGGTAAAAAATCAATGACCAGTTCGTCTAGCCCTGGAGTCAGTTTAATGCAGGAAGGTATTTCCTACATTGCTTGTGCCGAACTTCCCTGTGTTATTGTAAATGTTATGCGTGGAGGTCCTGGTTTAGGCACTATTCAACCCAGCCAGGCCGATTATTATCAGTCAGTAAAGGGTGGTGGTCATGGCGATTACAAACTCATTACACTTGCCCCGGCTTCCGTTCAGGAAATGGCCGATCATACAGTAATGGCTTTTGATTTAGCGTTTAAATACCTCACACCGGTTTTAATCTTAGCAGATGGTGTTATTGGCCAAATGATGGAGAAAGTAATTTTACCACCTTTCCAGGCACGATTGACTGAAGAAGAAATTCGCAAGAACAGTCCCTGGGCAACCTTGGGAAAACCGGCTAACCGGAAACCCAATGTGATTACTTCCCTGTCGCTGGAAGCGGAAGAAATGGAAACAATCAACCTTCGCCTGCAACGGAAATACCGTACAATTGAAAAAAATGAAGTCCTTATAGAAGAATTTTCATGTGATGATGCAGAATACCTGGTTGTAGCATTTGGAACCAGTGCACGTGTATGTCAAAAAGCAGTTGAAATGGCTCGTGCCGAAGGTATCAAAGCAGGGTTATTACGTCCCATAACACTTTATCCTTTTCCTACAAATGAAATTAGCAAGTATGCCGATAAAGTTAAGGGAATGCTTACCGTAGAAATGAGTGCCGGTCAAATGGTTGATGATGTACGTTTAGCTGTAAATGGCCGTGTACCTGTAGAGTTTTATGGTCGTATGGGCGGTATAGTTCCATCTCCTGACGAAGTATTAAAAGCATTAAAAGAAAAAATTGTGACAAGACAATTAATTGAAAACTAAATTATGACAATAGACGAAATAATCAGACCCGAAAACCTGGTTTATGATAAACCGAAAGTCATGAACGACACCCCCATGCATTATTGTCCGGGTTGTAGTCATGGTGTGGTGCATAAACTGATTGCCGAAATCATTGAAGAAATGAATTTTCAGGATAAAACTATCGGTATTGCACCGGTAGGTTGTGCCGTATTCGCTTATAAATATCTGGATATAGACTGGCAACAAGCTGCGCACGGTCGTGCACCTGCATTGGCAACTGCAGTTAAAAGGTTACTGCCTGAGCGTCTTGTATTCACCTATCAGGGTGATGGAGACTTGGCAGCTATTGGTACTGCCGAAACAATTCATGCTGCTAACCGTGGTGAAAACATTGCCATTATTTTTATAAATAATGGAATTTACGGTATGACAGGAGGTCAAATGGCTCCCACTACCTTAATAGGCATGAAATCCTCTACTTCACCAAATGGAAGAAATGTCCAGTTGAATGGAAATCCGCTTGATATTACCAAACTTCTGGCACAATTGGATGGTACTTGTTATGTGACACGCCAGAGTGTTCATACAGTGGCTTCGGTACGTAAAACTAAAAAAGCGATACGAAAAGCATTTGAAAACTCGATGGAAGGAAAGGGAACTTCCGTAGTTGAAGTTGTTTCTACCTGTAATTCTGGGTGGAAATTAACACCGGAGCAGTCAAATGTATGGATGGTTGAAAATATGTTCCCGGCATACCCACTGGGTGATTTGAAAGACCTGTAGGGATTTACTATTTATTCATTTACAATTTACTATTACAAGAATGAAAGAAGAAATTATAATAGCCGGATTTGGTGGACAAGGTGTACTTTCAATGGGGAAAATTTTAGCCTACTCCGGATTGATGCAAGGTCAGGAAGTGAGTTGGATGCCATCATATGGTCCTGAACAACGGGGCGGTACAGCTAATGTAACCGTAATTCTGAGTGATGAGCGAATCAGTTCACCGGTACTCAATTCATACGATACAGCAATTGTACTTAATCAACCATCACTGGATCGTTTTGAGAGTAAAGTAAAACCGGGTGGTACATTAATTTTTGATGGTAACGGATTTAAAAAATTCCCGACTCGTACCGATATTAATATTTATCGGATTGATGCAACCGAATATGCTTTTGCCAATAATGAGTCAAAAACCATGAACATGATTATTTTAGGTGGATTATTAAAAGTCCGACCAATCGTTCTGGTTGAAAATGTTCTTAAAGGACTGAAAAAATCATTGCCTGAACGTCATCATCATTTAATTCCAATGAATGAAATTGCCATTCAAACGGGTATGAAGTTGATTCAGAAAGTAAATTAGTTAATTGGTTAATTAAGTTAATTAAGTTAATTTGTTGATTTGTTGATTTGTTGATCGGTTTATTTGTTGTGTAGTTGATTTGTTATTAGATTGGATTATATATAATACATAAAGTACTGCTTAAAAAGAACGCTGCAATCTAAATAGTTTGCAGCGTTCTTTTTTGTAAATAGTAAATGGCAAATAGTAAATGGCAAATAGTAAATGAATTAATTCTTCACGGTTTTAACAGCCACCCAATTATTTTTTTCATGATAATCGATCAGTGTCAATCCATTGCGGTTTGCTTCTGCTTCAATCAACGGAATATCCTGCACATAAAAGCCACTCATATACAATTCTCCACCACTCGATAGACAGGCTGCATATTGTTCCATATCTGCCAAAAGGATATTTCGGTTTATATTGGCAAGAATGATATCAAAATGTAATCCAGCAAGCAACTCAGCGCCACCTAACTGAACATCTATACCATGGATATTATTCATTTCGATGTTTTCGATTGAATTTTCGGTACACCAGGTATCAATATCAATGGCGACAATATCCTTTGCACCTCTCTTTGCAGCTAAAATAGCCAGTACAGCAGTTCCACAGCCCATATCAAGCAATGTTTTATCCTGGAGATCCATTTGCAACAATCTCCCTATTACAAGGCTTGTAGTTTCATGATGACCCGTTCCGAAAGCCATTTTAGGATCAATAACAATATCATATTTTGCTTTTGGCACATTTTTATGAAAAGAACTATGAATTACACATTCATTTCCAATAACTATTGGTTCGAAATAGTGTTTTTCCCACTCTTCATTCCAGTTTTTTGATTCTATTTGCGTAACTTTGTAGTCGATAGAAGCTTCGAAAGGAAAATCAGACAACAAATCCTTGAGTTTAGCTTCATCAAAAGCTGTTTCAAGTGCGTAGGCTACCAAACCGGTTTCTGTTGAAACAAAACTGTCAAAGCCAATTTCACCTAATTCAGAAATCAATACATCTGAAATGTATTCTTCAAAAAAATCAATAAAAAAATTTATTTCAAAATAATTCATATAAGTATCTGTAATTGAAAAATTAATAATTTACAATCTATTTATCTGAGGAAAAATATATTTTCTAATAGACAATCTAAACCCTGAATTGTCTATTAAGAAGAGAACTTACAAAAGTAGGTATTTTTTGAGATATTCCGTTTAATTAAACACGCACAAATTTTTATTGCAAAAAGGCTTTAAAATCAGTAACTCAATGGCACGATTCTTGTTGAATTATTAAAATAAATTTAACCCGAAGCATAAGACTAAACAATAGGAGATATTATTATGAAACGATCCACTTTTATTACCATTATTTCTTTGCTGATACCGTTATTGGGTATGAGTCAAACGAAGCCTTCATTTGTCGATGACATCTACTTGAAACCAAGTGATGCTAAAACAATTGAAAGTTCTCAAACTACCGGACAACCTGAGAAAACTCAAAAAGCTCCAAATTACAAAAATGGTGCAAAGGAAATCATATATATTGATCGTGATAATCCAACTACCAAAGTTGCTCATGATACAGTATATGTCGTCGAACAGGAAAATGACAGCACAGTAAATAATCAGGATCAAGGTTATTATCTAAATGGGTTTAATGGCTCTGAAAGCGATCTGGAATATGCAGAACGAATCAGACGGTTTCACAATCCAAAATATGAAATTTTTGTCGGTGATCCTCGCTACAGCGACATTAACTTTCTGAATAATAATGATTGGAATGTATATATAGATGGTTCATATGCTTATGTAACTCCAACCTGGACAAATCCATATTGGTGGAATTATAATTTCAGCCCTTACAGTTTTGGTAATTGGGGATTTGGATTTAATAACTGGTATTCTCCTTACTCGTATTACTCTGGAATTTATAATTCACCATGGGGTTTCGATAACTTTTACGGAGGCTTTGGATTCGGTGGTTATGGTGGTTATGGTGGTTATGGTTATGGTTACGGATATGGTTACGGATACGGATACGGAGGATACGGAGGTTATGGCGGATACAGTGGATATGGTGGATACGGTTATAATAACTGGTATGGTAACAATAATTCACGAAATCCCAATCATGATGAAGGGACCAGGCGTGAAGTAAGTAACCTTTCAGCCGGTAGCCGTATGGGTGGTACGAATAGTTCATCACAAACAATGATTGGAGGAGGTGGTATTTATTCCACAAATCCTTATACAGTTGTCAGTGGAACAAGTTCACGTACCGGCATACAAAGCAATACAAGCGCAGCTACAGGATTACGTGCAACCAATACATCCAAAGTATCGACGTCGAGGTCAATCCCTGCTAATACGAATGGCATTGGACAGGTACGTTCGGGAGGACTTAGAAATTTAAACGGATCCAATCAAAACAACATAAACAGGACTTCAATATCAACGCGACCTACTACATATACAATCAACACTAATCCAAGGACTACAACAACAAGAAACAGTCCAACGTCGGTTACAACTACAATCCAATCAAATGTAAATTCAGGTACAGCCCGTTCCAGCTATTCAACAAACACAAACAGCAATTCAAGGAACTACTCAACTGGTTCCCGAAGCAGCAGTCCATCATCTTCTTATAATAACAGCAGAAGCAGTTCTTCGTACAATAATAGCAGTACAAACTATAACAGCGGAAGCAACAATAGCAGTTCGCGTTCATCAAGTTCGTACTCCACTGGAAGTAGTTCAGGAAACAGTTCCGGCAGTAGCAGCTCAGGCAGTAGCAGCTCAGGCAGTAGTAGTTCGGGTGGTTCACGCAGTTCAGGCGGTGGAGGTAGACGATAATATTTCAATTTCGAATTTTTAATATCAAATCAGCAAAATTGACAAAAAACTTAGAATATGAAAAAGATACTAATCGCGTTGACAGTCGTTTTTAACTGTTCGTTCTTAATGGCTCAGACCGAATTTGACGCTTTAAAACTTTCACAGACCGATATTACCGGTACTGCCCGTTACATGGGTATGGCAGGAGCTTTTGGAGCTTTAGGCGGTGATGCATCAGCTATAAAAGATAATCCTGCCGGACTTGGAATATACCGGAGTTCAGAACTCGTTGGAACCTTAAATGTAATGATGCAAAAAGGAAATTCAACCTGGAATGGAGTAAAAAGCATGGATGACCTTTACAAAGTAGGTTTTAATAACTTTTCATATGTGATGGCAAAACCAACCTGGAGAAATGAAAATGGTTCAAGTGGTTTATTAAGTTCAAATTTTTCATTTTCATATAATCGCATTGCCAATTTCAATCGCAGTTTAAATATAAAAAGTGGTGATGCCGCTTCATCGATGACAGACTATATGGCTTATTTAACCGGAAACATATCCGGCAATGACCTTGCATATACCAACAGTTATGAGCCTTTTGATAATGTAAACGTCCCATGGCTATCTGTTATGGCTTATGAAGGCAGACTAATGAATGAAACTGTTACGAATGGCGTTAGTTCTTGGTCATCAGCTTTGGGTAACAGTGGATCAGTAACACCTTCTTATTTAGTAACGGAAAAAGGATATGTAGATGAATACTCACTAGGGTGGGCAGGTAATTTCAATAATAAGTTTTTCTTAGGAACAACTATAAATTTTCGTTCATTAAATTATAGCAGTACCAGCAGTTATGGAGAATTATTTTCAGATAATCGCGGCATGATGAACTTACGGGATAGTATTTATTCAACAGGAACAGGTTTTAATTTGAATATAGGGGCAATTTATAGCCCGGTGGATAATATCAGGTTGGGATTATCTGTTCATTCACCAACCATTTATTCTATTTCTGATAATTATTATTCTAAACTTTCATTTGATTTTGCAGGTTTTGCAGGTTATTCAGGTACTCCGGGAGGATCAAGTAACTATCAACTTCAGGGTCCGACTCAAATTAATTTAAGTGCAGCGTATATATTTGGAACTAAAGGATTATTAAGCGCAGAATATGATTATAGCAATTACACAGGTATCCGGCTAATGGACACAAACGGTTCTTCTCAAAGTTTTAGTGATGAAAACCAGGGCATGTCCCAAATGTTGGCTGATGTAAGTACAATTAAAATAGGGGCAGAATATAAGTTAACCGACAACTTCGCTTTGCGTGCAGGATATGCATACTCAACTAATGCGACGGATCCGAATGCAGCTAAACTGGTTCGATATAACACGGTACGGACTGACACTGAATTTTACAGGAATAACAGCACTAATTATTTTTCAGCAGGATTTGGTTATCGTGAAGCTAATTGGTATATTGACTGTGCCTATATGAACAAAATGCTGAATGAATCGTTTTATCCATATAATTCTAATAATTTAGATATAGCTGTAAATCCGGCTAAAGTTATTACTAATACAAATAACTTAGTGGTTACATTAGGATTAAAATTCTAAACAAAGTATTCAAACTGATAAATTTTTGTTTTAAATTTTGCATTAAAGGTCGGCTGAACAGCCGACCTTTTTATTTTATTATATGCAAATTACACGAATCATTACATATCCTGGGTAATAATTTGCTATAACGTTTATCAATTTCAAAGAATGTGTCAAACCGGATCCTTTGTTATATGCTTCAAAAAACGTACCTTTGCACCCTCAAATTTATTTTCCATATCTACATAGAATCATGAGCTTACAATCCGAAATACTTCGTCGAAGAACTTTTGCCATAATCAGTCATCCCGATGCAGGGAAAACCACATTAACCGAAAAATTATTACTATTTGGGGGAGCTATTCATGTGGCAGGTGCAGTGAAATCGAATAAAATAAAGAAGACAGCAACATCAGATTGGATGGAGATTGAAAAGCAACGAGGTATTTCCGTTGCAACTTCGGTCATGGGATTTGAGTACCGCAAATATAAAATCAATATTCTTGACACTCCTGGTCACCAGGATTTTGCTGAAGATACATACCGCACACTTACCGCAGTGGATAGTGTTATTATTGTAGTGGATACTGCTAAGGGTGTAGAAGCACAAACACGCAAGCTCATGGATGTATGCCGCATGAGAAAAACGCCTGTCATGATTTTTGTTAACAAAATGGATCGTGAAGGAAAAGATCCTTTTGATTTATTGGATGAATTGGAATCAGAACTTGGTATCCACGTACGTCCTCTCAGTTGGCCTATCAATCAAGGGTTTTCATTCAAAGGTGTTTATAATATTCACAAAGAAAATCTGGAACTTTTTACACCCAATAAACAATCAATAAGCGAATCCGTTGCCTTTTCTGACATTGCAAATCCTGAGCTTGAAAATTATGTTGGTGAGCATGATGCCAATAAGTTGCGGGAGGACATGGAATTAATTAATGGAGTCTATTCAAAATTTGATATCGACAAGTATCTTGCGGGAGAACTTGCACCCGTTTTCTTTGGTAGTGCATTAAATAATTTTGGTGTAAAAGAGCTGTTGGACTGTTTTGTGGAAATAGCCCCCTCTCCCCGACCAATTCAAACACAGGAACGTGAAATAAATCCTTTTGAAGAAGCTTTTTCGGGCTTTGTGTTTAAAATCCATGCCAATATGGATCCCAATCATAGAAGTTGTATTGCTTTCGTAAAAATTTGTTCCGGTAAATTTGAACGAAACGTAAACTACAAGCACGTACGACATGGTAAAATGATGCGTTTTTCAAGTCCTACAGCTTTTATGGCACAGAAAAAAGAAACCGTGGACGAAGCTTATGCAGGGGACATTGTTGGTTTACCTGATACCGGCAACTTCAAAATTGGTGATACGCTAACCGGTGGAGAGGAACTGCACTTTAAAGGCATTCCAAGTTTCTCTCCCGAAATGTTCAAATACATTGAAAATGCCGACCCAATGAAAACCAAGCAGTTGGATAAAGGTATTCATCAATTGATGGATGAAGGTGTTGCACAATTGTTTGTCAACCAGTACAATGGACGTAAGATTATAGGAACCGTCGGTCAACTTCAGTTTGAAGTAATACAGTACAGGCTTTTGCACGAATACAATGCTCAATGTCGCTGGGATCCGATTTCATTATACAAAGCCTGTTGGATAGAAAGCGAAGATGAAACAGAGCTTGACAATTTCAAAAAACGAAAGGCACAATATATGGCTAAAGACAAAAGTGGAAGAGATGTTTTCCTCGCTGATTCGGGATATGTATTGCAAATGGCCCAAAATGATTTTAAGAATATAAAGTTCCATTTCACCTCAGAATTCTAATACAAGGATTCAATAAGTATGGATAAATACCAAAATTTAAATTGGGCAGTTTGCTATAGCAAGCTGCCCAATCATTATATAGGAAGTTTATTTAAATTATTATTTTCAGCATATTTATACCCTTTCCTTTTTCTTTCAATTTATTTATTGACAAATGGATAACTTACCAACTAAAAACGGTTAAATTACATAAGAATTCAACGTTAAGGAGTTGCACAAAACAAGAAAAAACAGTACTTTTGCACAAATTTGGACAATTGAGTAGGAAAGACAATTCAATCAAAACACGATATATGCAAAAGTACAAACCACTCCACTTAGTGTTGGAAGATGGAACAGTTTTTAAAGGTAAATCCTTTGGTTATGAAAAACCGGTAGCTGGTGAAGTTGTTTTTAATACTGCCATGGTTGGGTATCCCGAGAGTTTAACTGACCCTTCTTATGCAGGACAGTTGTTGGCTATAACTTTTCCGTTAGTTGGTAATTACGGTGTTCCGAATGACACCATCCAAAACGGACTGTCTACTTATTTTGAATCGGAAAAAATCCAGGCAACAGGCCTGATTATTTCCGATTTTTCTTTTGAATACAGCCATTGGAATTCCGGTAAAGGCTTAAGTGAATGGCTTATTGCGAACAAGACACCCGGTATTTTTGGAGTTGATACCCGTGAGCTGACCAAGTTAGTGCGTGAAAAGGGAACCATGAAAGGAAAGTTTATTTTCCCTGATGGAGAAGATATTGCGTTTATTAACCCAGATGATGAGAATCAGGTTGCAAAAGTAAGTTGTGATGAAGTAATTACCTACGGAACCGGTAAGAACCGGATATTGCTGGTGGATTGCGGTGTGAAACATAACATTATCCGTTGCTTGTTGAAGCGTGATACTACAGTTATACGGGTGCCATGGGATTACGATTTCAACCACATTGAGTTTGATGGCCTGTTTATTTCAAATGGTCCTGGTGATCCCGACTATGCAAAGGACACAGTTAGAAATATCCAGACAGCCATGCTTACCGGAAAACCTATTTTCGGAATATGCATGGGAAACCAGTTGCTTTCAGTTGCCGGAGGAGCTAAAACCTACAAACTGAAATATGGTCACAGAAGTCATAACCAGCCAGTACAATTAGTAGGAACAAATCGCGCATTCATTACTTCCCAGAATCATGGTTTTGCTGTAGACAATAAAACATTAGGTGCTGATTGGGAACCATTGTTTGTGAATATGAACGACGGAACCAATGAGGGAATTCGTCATAAAACAAAACCATGGTTTTCAGCACAATTCCATCCTGAGGCATCTTCAGGACCTACTGATACAGAATTTCTCTTTGATGTATTTATAAAAACATTGAATGGTAATAGCAAAAGTATTCCACAACTCATTGAAGAAGAACTTGAATCGAGGCTTGTAACGAAACACACATATAACGGAGTTGAAAAAGGGGATATTAAAAGGGTACTTGTCCTTGGTTCTGGTGCTTTGAAAATTGGTGAAGCAGGAGAATTTGATTATTCCGGCTCTCAGGCATTGAAAGCATTGAAAGAAGAAGGGATTGAAACTATTTTAATCAATCCTAATATTGCCACAGTTCAAACTTCGGAGGGTATTGCTGATAAGGTATATTTTCTACCGGTAACGCCTGATTTTGTAGAACGTGTCATCGAAAAAGAACGTCCTGATGGAGTTTTTCTATCTTTTGGTGGACAAACAGCATTAAATTGTGGTGTTTCCTTATTCAGAGATAAAATATTCGAAAAATATAATGTCAGGGTACTTGGAACACCTGTACAATCGATTATAGATACCGAAGACCGTGAAATATTTAATCAGAAACTATCGGAAATTGATGTAAAATATATACAAAGTGAAGCAGTTAATGATATCCAGAATGCTATCCGTGCAGCCAACGAACTCGGTTACCCGGTAATTGTACGTGCAGCCTATGCACTGGGAGGTCTTGGAAGTGGGTTCTGTGATAACGATGAAGAAATGAAAGCACTCGTTGATAAAGCCTTCGCTTATTCGTCCCAGGTACTTGTTGAAAAGTCATTGAAGGGTTGGAAAGAAATAGAATATGAAGTTGTTCGTGATAAATACGACAACTGTATTACGGTTTGTAACATGGAAAACTTCGATCCACTGGGAATTCATACCGGTGAAAGTATAGTTGTTGCCCCTTCACAAACTCTTACCAACACTGAATATCATAAACTTCGTGAACTTGCCATACGCATAATCCGTCACATTGGAATTGTTGGTGAATGTAACGTGCAATATGCTTTTGATCCTTCCTCAGAAGATTACAGGGTGATTGAAGTAAATGCACGTTTGAGTCGTTCATCTGCGCTTGCATCCAAAGCAACGGGCTATCCTCTTGCATTTGTAGCAGCTAAGCTGGGTCTTGGTTATGGATTACCTGAATTGAAGAATTCTGTTACCAAAGATACTTCAGCATTCTTTGAACCGGCACTTGATTATATTGTCTGCAAAATACCACGTTGGGATTTAGGTAAATTCCAGGGTGTTTCCCGCCAGTTAGGCAGCAGTATGAAATCAGTCGGTGAAATCATGTCGATAGGACGTAATTTTGAAGAAGCTTTTCAAAAAGGTCTTCGAATGATTGGACTTGGTATGCATGGGTTTGTTGCCAATAAGGATTTCTATGCAGATGATGTTGATACAGCACTCAATCATCCTACCGACAAACGTGTATTTTACCTTGCACAGGCTTTACACAGCGGTTATTCTATCGACAGATTGCATGAACTTACTAAAATTGATAAATGGTTCCTATACAAATTACAACATATTGTTGAAAAAGAACATGAACTTGAAAAGTTTAATTCTTTAGACGAATTGCCCGATGATGTATTAAGGCGTGCCAAAGAAATGGGATTCTCCGATTTCCAGATCACACGTTTGGTTACCAAATGCAGCAGTGATGATATTGATGACGCTATAAAACTTACCCGTCTGCACCGTAAAGGTCGTGGTATTGTACCGGTTGTAAAACAAATTGACACCCTGGCTGCTGAATATCCTGCACAAACCAATTATCTGTATTTGACTTATGGAGGAACTGCAAGTGATGTAAAATACCTTGGCGATCACCGTTCAGTAGTTGTACTCGGATCTGGAGCTTACCGTATAGGTTCATCGGTGGAATTCGACTGGTGCGGTGTAAATGCCTTGTTGACCATACGTAAAGAAGGTTTCCGTTCGGTGATGATCAACTACAATCCCGAGACTGTTTCGACCGATTATGACATGTGTGACCGGCTATACTTTGACGAACTGAGTTTTGAACGTGTTATGGACATCATTGATATGGAAAACCCTATGGGAACAATTGTTTCTACAGGTGGACAAATACCGAACAATCTGGCATTAAAGCTGGCAGAGTCAAAAGTCAACATTCTTGGAACACAAGCCAACTATATCGACATGGCAGAAGACAGGCATAAATTCTCTTCCATGCTCGACACTCTGAAAATCGATCAACCCCGTTGGAAGGAATTGACAACTTTCGAAGATGTAAATGAATTCGTAGAAGGTATTGGTTACCCGGTACTGGTTCGTCCATCCTACGTTCTTTCGGGAGCAGCTATGAATGTATGTTACGATTCTTCACAGCTTGAGAACTTCCTTAAACTGGCAACGGATGTATCCAAAAAGCATCCTGTGGTAATTTCTGAATTTATTGAACGTTGTAAAGAAATAGAAATCGATGCTGTAGCTAACAAAGGAGATATTCTGGTCTATGCTATTTCGGAACATGTAGAATTTGCAGGTGTACACTCAGGTGATGCCACCACACAGTTTCCTCCACAAAAGATCTATGTGGAAACCATTCGCCGTATAAAGAAAATTGCCAGTGAAATTGCCAAATCACTCAATATCTCAGGTCCTTTCAACATACAGTTTCTGGCTCGTGATAACTATATCAAGGTAATTGAATGTAATCTTCGAGCATCAAGGAGTTTCCCGTTTGTATCTAAAGTATTAAAGATAAACTTTATTGAACTTGCAACGAAAGTAATGCTTGGCCTTCCGGTTGAAAAACCTGAGAAGTCAGCATTTGATCTGGATTATGTGGGAATCAAAGCTTCACAATTCTCTTTTGCCCGTTTGCAACAGGCAGATCCGGTACTGGGAGTGGACATGGCATCAACAGGTGAAGTGGGTTGTATCGGCGATGATTTTTCTGAAGCAATTCTGAAGTCATTACTTTCTGTTGGATTCAGAATTCCAAAGAAAAGAATCCTTATCTCATCTGGTGAGCCAAAGTCGAAAGTAGAATTATCGGATGCTTGCCAGTTACTACAAAAGAAAGGATACGAAATCTTTGCAACCCGTGGAACCCAGCGTTTTTTAAAAGAAAACGGTGTAAATGCCACTGCTGTAAAATGGCCTGACGAAGAAGGAGAATTTAATGTAAAGGATATGATATCCAACAAAGAATTTGATTTGGTCATCAACATTCCAAAAAACACTTCAAAACGTGAGTTAGCAAATGATTATGTCATTCGCAGGGGCGCTATTGATTTTAACATACCATTGCTTACCAATGCACGATTGGCTTCTGCTTTTATAACTGCTTTTTGCACAATGAGTTTTGAGGATATTAAGATTAAAAGTTGGGATGAGTATTGATATAAGCAAAAGAACAAAGACAAAAGAACAATGATAATAATTGGAACAGCCGTTTGCATTACTGCAAACGGCTGTTTTTATTTTATTATCTGAAGGTACAGTACCTTGCAAACAATTGAAAGCATTAGTTAATCCAGGATTTGATTATATTTGCAACCTGTATTCAGAAAAACCTTTAATCCAATTTGCAATGACCATTTTCTTTGTACTTCTGACCATTCTTATTCTAGTAGTATTAATTGCCTGGGCAAAAATCAATACATTGTTGGCATTCTTAATCAGTTCTATTGTTGGAGCAATTTTACTGGGTATTCCTTTTGAAAGAATTCCTGCAACAATAGAAAAAGGTGTTGGTAGTTTGCTCGGATCGCTGGCATTAATAGTGATTTTGGGTGCAATGTTTGGTAAACTGGTTGCAGAAAGTGGTGCAGCACAAAAGATTGCACAGGTATTAATGAAAATGTCAGGTACAAAATATATTCAGTGGGCATTAATGCTAACCGGATTTATTGTAGGCATTCCTCTCTTTTACAATGTGGGGTTTGTTCTCTTAGTGCCACTTATTTTCTCTGTTTCCCATCAATACAAGTTGCCTGCTGTGTACATAGGCATTCCTCTTTTAGCAGCACTATCAGTCACCCATGGCTATCTTCCCCCACATCCGTCACCTTCAGCTCTGGTTCCCATGTTTGGTGCAGATATGGGAAAAACACTGATCTTAGGACTCATTGTGGCGATACCTTCCATGATTCTTGCAGGACCATTCTTCGCAAAAACACTACGCAGGATACCATCACATCCGCTTGATACTTTTACAAAAGCAGTAATGCCCGAGAATAAACTTCCCGGTACTTTTAATAGTTTCTTTACACCATTGTTGCCTGTGATATTAATTGCCGGGTCATTGTTATTACCTGGTCTGTCATCCGGAAATAAGCAACTAACATCTATTTTCGTTTTCCTGGGTAACCCAATAATCGTTATGCTTATTGCAGTAATTTATGCTACCTTTTCATTGGGTATTAAACAAAGGATTAGCATCAAATCAATCATGGGATATTACACAGATGCCATTAGGGACATTTCAATTATTATCATGATTGTTGCCGGTGCAGGAATTTTAAGACAGGTTTTTATTGATAGTGGTGTAAACAATGACATTGCTGCTTCATTAATCAACCTTAAAATGAATCCTTTATTATTAGGTTGGCTGATTGCAATGCTTATCAGGGTTGCAGTTGGCTCGGCTACTGTAGCAGGACTTACAGCTGCTGGAATTGTTGCACCACTTGTAGTGGTTACAGGTGCAAATCCAAACTTAATGGTTCTGTCTATCGGTGCCGGGAGTTTAATGCTTTCGCATGTCAACGACTCAGGCTTTTGGATGTTCAAAGAGTATTTTAATCTTAGCTTAAAAGATACGCTACGATCGTGGACAGCAATGGAATCAATTGTTGGATTGACTGGAATTTCAATTATTCTTTTGTTGAACGCCCTACTGACTAGTTAATATATCAATATTGTGAATGCGACCCATTGTCGCTCCCACAATATCAATTACTCCAAAGTAAATTATTTGTTACTTTGAATTTAAAAAATTCAATAAATAAAAATATACCTGATTTATCTATTGATTACTATTTTCTGTTTGTCAATAATATAAACCCCTTTTGATAAACCTTTGGTAGCCTGACCACGTGCAACGTTGTAAAGAATTCTTTGTCCGTTTAAATTGTACACATTGACCGGTGCATTTGGATCAACGGTAAATGTATGTGTGTTGACACCAGTTGTGGTGCCTGTAGATAAAATAACACTTAATACTACCTGATTGCCTCCGAATGTAAAAGTAAAAGATCCTGAAGCAGGAGTTGTAAACGGAATAATTCGATTGCAAATGGTATACGTTTCGTTTGCATCTTTCTGGGTGAATACATAATCCGTATTCCCGAAAGTAGTTCCGTTTAGCTCGCTTACATATGAGTCTGCACCCTTATAGTTATCGTAGCCAACAAATCTCACACTATCGACAACAATTCCTGCTGGTAAGGAAACAGTGAAAGGTACGCCTGTCGAGAACTTTATTCCCAGTTCACTTCCGGTTGCATATGTTTTGGAGCTTGAATTGCTAACGCTGTATCCGTTATTAAAAAGCCATGGTGATACGGCGCCTGATACACCGCTATAGGAGCTCTGTGACAAAGTCACTTTATTTGTTGATGTATTACCTGTTTCAGTATTTCCCGAAGCCACGCCTCCCGCATTTTCTTCATTCATGATACCAGCCACTAAACTATTCAAATAAACTTCCAGCATGGTATAACCGTCACTATTCAATGTTTTTCCGTCAAGTGCATTGTTCGGATTCAACCCGTTGGCTGTTTCCCAGGCATCGGGTATCCCATCTTTATCCGTGTCGACCGGGCATGCCTTACTATTCAGTACCGGCCATGGACTCCAATCGTTCGCAGCATTTGCCGGTTTATTGTCGTTTTGGGAATCAATGATGCCGTACACATCACCACTTCCGCTTCCGGTATGTGAAGCTATACCATTACGGGTATCATGGACCATCAATGTATCCACCCAATCACGTGAAAGGGAAGCTCCGGCATATTTCAACACCTGCTCATATGCTTTTTCAGATGAGTGGGTGGTAGTGTACGGGTAATTAATGGGAGCAGCCAGCTTCATGGTATCTTTTGTAATTTCTGTATACAGATTATCAACACTAGCCGAATTCGTGAGCTGTGCATAGATTCCTTTTGTCCAGTTATCGGCTGTAACCTCGCTGTTGCCGTACATGTAATTTCCATTTACAAAAAAATCACCCCATACATGAAGCATGGGTGTAAATGAAGGGCTTCCTGCACAATAAGCCGTAGTTCGGATACCTATAGATGCTATCCGATATTGAATGGCAGCGCTTCGTTGTTTGGTTCCCGGGCCCGGTTTATAATAATTGTTTACCATATTTACATGCATCCCTTCACCTCCGTAGCACCCATTTCCGGCCCAGTTGTATATTACATTGTTACGCATGTCCATCCGTTCGTCGGTCTGAGTAGAAGGACGTGGTCCCAGGCGGGGTGTGCGACTATCGTGGTGGGCCATCAAATTATGGTGATAACTGGCTCCCGAACCGCCCCAGTTCCCCCCGTAACCATGAGCTCCCTTACTATGTCCCGAATTTCGCAGGCTTTGTGAAGCGATACACCATTGCACAGTCAGATTTTTCATACCGTAAACCGATAGACATTCATCAATACTCCAACTTATCGAACAATGGTCAACAATGATATTCTGTTGGTCCATGCCTCCGAATCCATCACCTTCATGAAAGGCAACATTTATATTCCCTAACCTGATCCGTATAAAACGAACGATTACATTGCTTGCACCAATTGTGAACGGATAATCGGCAATGCATATACCATCACCAGGAGCAGTTTGTCCGGCGATTGTAACATTCGGTGAAGAAATACTCAGCGGTGAAGTCAGGTGAATTGTACCTGAAATATCAAAAACAATGGTACGTGTGCCTGATTTATTCAGTGCCCAACGAAATGTGCCCTCCGAACCATCATCAGCTATTGAGGTTACATGATAAACAGTACCTCCCCTTCCTCCGGTTGTATATCTCCCGAACCCCTCGGCACCCGGAAACGAAGGAGTACTTTCTGCTTTCAAGCAATTAGAAATAAAAAGAACAAAAAAAGCCATCAGGCATACCGGTGTAATTTTTTTCATTAAATGTATTGATTTTATTATGGAAATAAAGTATTAAAAGATTTTCAAGTTGTCTTGTTAATCAATTTCAAAGTTAAGCAATAGCATTTGATATAAAATGAGGTTAGCGGGCTAATAGGTTAGACTTATTGGTATATTATATTATAAAAATTGGTAAATGAATGTGATAACAGGCGAACTCTGTTAATTTTGAGTAAATACGTATTTTTAATGCTGATCACGGCTTCGACCAAACTTCGATCCAACTGAACTATTTTGCTGTCGTTTGGTCTATGTTTCGAGGGGGTTACCTGGGGGTTGCCTGGGGGTTGCCTGGGGGTTAGGAGGGGTAAACCTAACTGACCCCCCTCGAAAGTCCCAATAAAGTCTCACCGATTCCTCATCATCCGTAAAATGGAAGTATTGTAAGGTCAGTCGAAACAGGTTTATAATCCGCTCGTTAAGACTACGTAACGATAGCTATAAAAACAGCGTATGTCGAAAAGTAGGCATCAATAAGTATCGTTCTACTCTTTTAAACTTAAAATAAGACATTTAATTGTTCCTGTTATTTATTGTTGCAATATGATTGTTTTTTTGGGTTTTATTGAAGAATGAGAATATTGACATTTGCGAACATATAGAATATACATTACTTTTGCAAAACAAAAGAAGGAGGAATAAATGGTACCAATCTCCATGTTTCAGTTGTTATATACAGATTTACAATCCATTAAACAAAATGATACTCAATCTAAAAGAAGGAGAATACTTAGGACAAAATCTGAAAGCAGCAAATTACGACTTCTTTAAGATCAATGTTTCTATCTATGAACCAAACTTTGAAACATTAAAACATTACCACGACAACGATTACCTCAGCATTTTAATAAAAGGCAGGTATGATGAGAAAAATACCACTGAAAACAAACTGATTTCGTGTGGTGATATTCTATTCAGACCAAGCAAATATACTCATCAGGATTCTTTTGAAAATCAGAGAGGTGCTTGTTTCAATATTGAGTTCAAGCCGGATTGGGAAAAGAAGTTGGATACAAATCTCAGACTACCTAATAAACTCAGTTACTACAAAACAGGAAGTTTTCCTTCCCTGTATAAGTCACTATTAAACTTTCAGGCTGATTATAATGAGGAACTTTCGTTCGAATATATCTGCGACTGGCTTTTTCAATTGAACCAAATAAACCTCGCAAAAGGCTCTTTGCCCTGGATTAATAAAATTGCTCAGATATTGGAGAATGAACTTGATTGTTTTCACTCCATACAATCGCTTTCCGAGAGGGTTTATGTTCATCCAATATATCTTGTCAGGGCTTTTAAAGAACGGAAAGGACTCACTGTTGGTGAATACCAATTAAAAATGAAGATTGAAAATTCAGTTTCTCTTTTACTGAATACATCATTATCAATTAGCGATATCTCTTTCCGGAACGGGTTCTATGACGATGCCCATTTTATCCGGACATTCAAGTCGGTTTACAACATCTCGCCCCATCAATTCAGGCTATCCTTGAAAAGGTTTATCTGATGCAATTTTACAACACTGGATTATCGGAACTTTGCAGCCTAATTTATAAATTATGATGAAAAGATATTTCAACGTTGCAGTGATAACTCTACTAATTATTTCTTCCGTCAGCTTACGTGCTGAAGATAGTACTGCATTTGACTACAGGAGAATATATTCTCTTTGCCTGGATGCCAATGTAAAACCTGCATTAACATTAATTGAATGTGATAGTACGAAGAAACTATCGGACAAAGATGCTAAATTCAAGGCTGAAATAGAAAAGAGGTTTAAGTTTGCTGAAGACAGAAGTACATATCTTGAAGACAAGAAATCAGCAATAAGCAACCTTCACATCTTGTTTCATACTTACTGGAGAAAGTCGCTCCTCGACAACAACACAAACTATGACAAAGAATTTGCAGACACCCTCAGAAGTTTTTTCTCAGCAGAATACTCATTACCGAAAAGCAATATCTCCGATGACAGCCTGGATATTTACTACAAAAAGTATGTTGAATCTAAAGGGCTTTATTCTGTAGGAGGAATTGGTAAAGTAGGGAGATTATATGATCTGCTCATTTGGAGGACACAAAAAGATACTACGTACACCATTCATCTGCACAAGGAAAAAATCAATGTCCGGGTTGTGCTCATGGATAGTTTTATCAGCTTGGGTTGGGAGGAATACGCAACACTTGGCAAACGTTATCCGGGAGGTTGGTCAACTAAAGATGCCCTTTTTTGTGTAAAAAAAGCATATAACATAGAAAGTGAAAATTTTCTGATCAGTTACCTGGGGCACGAAGGAAGGCATTTCATGGATCTGAATGCTTATCCAAAAATGAAAAGCGCCGATCTGGAATACAGGGCTAAACTTACAGAATTAAGCCTGGCCCGAAAAACACTTTATAAACTCATCAGTGATTTTATTGATAATGCCAACTATGACAGCGAAAATGGACATTCGATAGCTGACTATTGCGTGATAAGAGATCTTTCAAGACGACTCTTTCATGTGGAATTTGAAAAGGACATCACTAAATGGAACAAAATCAGTTCAGCCAGAATAAACAAGTTCGCTTACAAAATTCTTCAGTCAAATACAAAGTTATTGAAAAGTAAAGGATCAAATATCAACAAGTCTATCAAAGGCTAAAGAAATAGCTTATGAATCCACGAAATATTCAATCTTAGATTAAGAAATGCAAAGTTAATGATTAGATTTTCTATTTCAGGAGTTGAATACTTAGGTTCGTAATCCCTTTAAAAACCAGAGATTCGGATAGATCTCTTAAATAAAAATTCCTCATTTTATCAACCATAAATACCTGTTTTGCAGATAATCAATCAAATAGTGTTGTTCAAACCTATAAATTCCGTACCTTTGCAGCCGATTTAGAAAAAGCTGCCAAGCAAACAAACTAAAATTTATAGAAAAAGAGCAATTTATGAAGCGTATTAACGAATACAAGAAATTATTTAATGTTGAACCCGACACAGATCTTAAACAATTAAAATCCACCTATCGTAATTTAGTAAAAGAATGGCATCCTGACAAATTTCAATCAGGAGATGATCAAGCCATTGAGGCTGAGCTTAAAAGCCGTCAAATTATTGATGGGTATCATTTTTTAGTAAGCATTTCACCTGAAACAAAAGCTGCAAACGAAGAAGAATATAATACAATTACAGCCGAATCGGGCATTGCCGATTTAAAACTAAAAGGTCAATTACTTGAAGTTTCATTTTTAGATGGTTCAACCTACGAGTATTTCGGTGTATCACAAAATATCTTCACCCGGTTGATTAATGCCGACAAACAATTGCGATTTGCAAAAAGGAACATTTTCAATTCCTATTTATACAGGAAATCAAAAAAAGCAACTGAAGTTGCCTAATATTTTTTGAACACTCCCCTACTGCCGGCTGAATATCGAAAATTGATGTTCAGCCGGTTTTTCTTATTATGTGACTTCCTTAATCTCTTTGTATCTGTTTAGAAGAATGAAACGAGCATTTAAAAAAGTTTCTAAATTTATTCTAATCTTCGTTCATCGATATTTGTCATATGTATGAAGCAATACATATCCTTTATTACCTTGTTTGTCCCCCTATTTCACCGATTCAACGGATTTAATGTTTAAAAAAATGCAGAATGTCTTACTTTTGCACTGTTTTTATAACAAGGGGGAAATTAAATGCAATGAGATTATCATGACTCCTAAACCAAAACTATAAACAAAAGATTATGAATTTACGGAAAATGATGTTGTCTTTCGTATTGTTATCAGTTCTTACCGGTATTTTTGCTGAACCACCATCCGAAAGAATAAGTTTGAGTGGCAACATTAAAGATGAAATGAATGGAGAGGCACTTATAGGTGTAACAGTTTTGATTAAAGAATTAAAAAGTGGCACAGTAACCAATAGTTACGGTTTTTATTCAATCAGTGTCCCAAGAGGAATTTATACCGTCGAAGCTTCATATGTCGGTTATCAACCGGTTACAAGAAAAATAGACCTGAATCAACCGGTTAAACTTGATCTTGAAATAAAGACGGCTGCAAACGAAATTAAAGAAGTCGTGGTTTCGTCGCACCGCAGAGATGCCAACGTGACTATGAACAGAATGAGTGCCCAGCAGGTTTCAATTACTACTATACGAAAAATGCCGGCCCTTATGGGTGAAGTTGATTTACTCAAAGCTGTACAGTTGCTACCGGGTGTTGTCTCAGCAGGTGAAGGAACCTCCAGTTTCAGCGTTCGGGGTGGTGGGATTGACCAAAACATGATTGTACTGGACGAAGCAACTATTTACAATGCTTCGCATATGATGGGTTTTTTCTCTGTATTCAACAACGATGCCATTAAAAACATGACTTTGTATAAGGGGGATATACCGGCTTCGTACGATGGAAGATTAGCTTCGTTGCTGGATATTCAGATGCGGGATGGCAATTCGAAGAAGTTCTCAGGGAGTGGTGGTATCGGGTTGATATCAAGCCGCCTTACTCTCGAAGGTCCAATAGGTTCTGATAAAACATCGTTTATCGTATCTGCCCGCCGGACATATGCCGACTTATTCCTGAAGCTTTCATCGAACAAAGAGATAAACAACAACCAACTATATTTTTACGATTTCAATGCAAAGATCAATCACCGTATCGACGAAAATAACCGAATCTTTCTCTCCGGTTATTTCGGACAGGATATGTTTAAAAATGCAGATGCTGGTTTTAATTTTGGGAATGCAACAGTTACCGGGCGATGGAACCATCTTTTCTCTCCAAAACTGTTCAGTAATTTTTCGTTGAACTACAGCCGCTATAATTACGGGCTTGAATCAAGCATGAGTAACGAGAGTAATTTCAACTGGAAATATAACATGCAGGATGTGAGTCTTAAAGCTGATTTCACATACTTTATCACTCCCGAAAACAGCCTGAAGTTTGGTTATAATGCTATTTTACACAATCTAAACCCGGGTATAATTACTTCCACAGGTGGGGGGACAAATTACGATGCATATAAGCTTCCGGAGATAAATGCTTTTGAACATGCCCTTTATGTCTCGGACGAATATCAGGTTTCAAAACAATTATCAATTAAAGCAGGAATGCGCCTTACAGCTTTTTCAAGCATAGGAACCGGAACGGTATACAACTACGACAACAATTATAATTCAATTGATTCGTCCGTTTATAAAAGTGGTGAAATAATTAAAACATTCTACCGGTTGGCACCCCGTCTTGGAATTACCTATTTGTTGAACGACAGGTCTTCGATGAAAGCCAGCTACGCCCGTACCAACCAGTTCCTGCAAATGGCTTCGAATTCCACAGCCGGCACTCCACTCGACTTATGGTTTACAGCCGGTAAAAACATTCAACCACAAACCTGCGACCAGTTTGCTGTAGGATACTTCCGTAACTTTTTAAACAATGAGCTTGAAGGATCGGTGGAACTATTCTATAAGAATATGCAAAACACGGTGGACTTCCGCGATCATGCACAGTTATTGCTGAACAGGAAGCTGGATGGTGAATTGCGTTTTGGAGACTCAAAAGCTTACGGTGCAGAGTTCCAGATACAAAAGAACCAGGGAAAGCTTACAGGTTGGATAAGCTATACATATTCCAGATCCGAACGAACCATTCAGGGAATAAACAATAATGAAACATACCTGGCACCATACGATCGTCCGAATACGATTTATATCGTCGGCAGTTATGAACTGAATAAACATATTTCTTTCGGTGCCAATTTTATATACGCTACCGGACAGCCTGTGACATACCCAATAGCCCGGATGGAAGTTGGCAATGTCATTTTACCAGTCTATTCCAAACGGAATGAATATCGCATGCCCGATTATCACCGACTCGATATTTCACTCACATGGAAACCACTTACTAAAAAGAAACACTCCTGGTCAGGTGAATGGAATTTCTCAGTTTATAATGTGTACGGTCATAAAAATGCATGGGCCATCAATTTTGTAAACGATCAGGAAACGGCTTATAAAACCAAAGCCGAAATGACTTACCTGTTTACCTTTGTTCCTTCCATTACCTACAATTTTAAATTCTAACAGAAATGAAACTTACATACAGATTAGCAGGCTTACTGCTCATAACACTCTTTACCGGCTGTACCACTGATATTAATCTCGACCTGAAAGGCACCTCACCCGAATTGGTTGTGGAAGGTAATATTACCACAGACACTATGGCTCACATCATAAGCCTGAAAAAAACTTCAACTTATTTTTCTAATCTGGCAGCTGAGTCTGTTTCGGGTGCTACCGTCACTCTGAGTGATGGGCTAAACAGCATTATCCTTGCTGAGGGTGAATCAAAGAAAGGAGAGTACCTGACTCCTGCAAATTATTATGGGGTTGTTGGACGTACGTATACACTTACTATCGACAACGTGGATGTTAACGTTGATGGAGTAAAGGAACAATATACTGCAGCTTGCCCGATGAATCCGCTAATTCACATCGATAGCATAGAGGTTAAGAAAGAAATACTTTTTCAGCAGAATATGTGGGCAGTAAAAGCATGGTTTCAGGATCCTGCCAATGAAACCAACTACTATCTGGTTCGAAATTACAGGAATAATGTTAATGTCTCTGACAGTATTCAGGAGTGGGGAGTTACGAATGATGATTTTTTTAACGGGAAATATATTATCGGTGAAACCATGATATACTTCACATCCCAAAAGAAAGATGAGAGGTTAAAACAGGGTGATAAGGTAACTCTGGAGTTATGTGCCATCACCAAAGATTATATGGCATATATCCAGGAGGCTCAGGAAGAATTTATGGGAAGAAACCCATTGTTCGGTGGACAGCCTGCCAACATCCGCACCAATATAAAGCAGCTGTTGCCTGTAAATAGCAAGACTAAACCACACGGTTATTTTGCAGTCTATCCTGTATCATGGGCTAAAACTGTCTATAATGGCTTGTAGTTAAAGAATGGTTCAATAACCTGTTTTGTTTGCAAGATCTGTTTCTGTTGAAAAAAAAAACCTGTGATACTAATATCTGGATATATAAACGGTCGGAAACTTAATGTTCCGACCGTTTTTTGCATACTCATGTTTCCTTATTTCTGAAACTAAAATATCAATTCCTTCATTTTATAATTATTTCACCGGTTTTAATGTCCTACGACAAGTATCTATTAATTATTTAGCCTTATGTTCACCTGTTATCAGATTCACAGTATAACTTGTCCCGTTAATAACCAGCGTAGCAGTATTTGCACCGTTAAACGTAATAGTTCCTGTATAACTGAAGTCTCCTTTGTTTGGTAGTGCACCTGCAATAGTCACTGTAGCTGTACCGCTTTGAATAGTAGAGGAAGATCTGTCTACCAGGATATTTGTCAGGTTTAAATTTGTTTCGGAATGTGACGTCTTAGCCTGGATTCCTTTGAATACGTCATCGGATATTCTTTTAAATGTACCGTTTACTGTCCAAATGCCGGAAGTCATATTCGTAAATGAAAATACTCCCGATCCGGTATGGGTTGAAGCGATAAGGGGTGCATCATAACTTCCCGTATAGGTATAGTTTTCCGTAGCATTTGTAAGTTGAAGCTGGGTGTTGAACGTTAATTCATACCCGTAATTTGCCGTAAATGAATAAGAAATAATTGCACCAGGTTTACTGCTTACCGAGAAAGTAGTATCCACTGAGATAACAAAATCCGAATTCACAGATTTCACCTTTTGAGGTGCAATGCTGCTTGATGAATTCCCTGTTGAAACAGATGTTTGAATAATAGACGTTGCACCCATTGAATTCGTTGCTAAAGACATCGAAATCATTTGAGCGGCATCATCCGTTGATATTGCATTGGTTGTTACCTGATCTTTACATGATGATACCATAACCATGGTTCCGACAAGTAAGAATAAAATTGTTTTTTTCATTTGATAGTGGTTTTTAAAGATGAATTTTATATTTTATATTTTAGCTTCAAATATAGGGCCAATTTAATTGTCAGTTTACGGGTTCAACGGACTACAGGATTTTCATTATGACCAACTGATTGGATATTTTAAATCCCGGAGTTTCATCACACCTTCGTCACGTTATTTTACTTATTCTTCAGGTAACCTATCCGTATCCTACCCTTATTCCACAGATAACCCATCTTATTAATGATATGGGACAACTATGGGATAACTATGGGACAACTATGGGATAACTTAAATACGGTGATGGACAGGTGATATCGTTCCGTGTTCCGTGTTCCGTGTTCTGTGTTCCGTGTTCCGTGTTCCGTGTTGCGTGTTTAGTTTTCAGCCTTAGGCATTTGAAGAGTTTGAAGAGTTTGAAGCGTTTGAAAGGTATGAAGACTCCCGTGGAATTTGGAGATAATTATTTCTTCCACTTAATAAACGGATGAGTAAAGAGATTTAGTATGTTTCCCTGTGAGAATTTGTAACTTAGAGTATTCAGGAAACAGGATATTCCATATGTAGTATGAAAATAATAGCCATAAAAGTACCAAGTCTCACAATGGGCTGCATTTAATCAAAATACTTTACTAAAATCATTGGCAGATACTTTGTAAGTTTATAAATTTTTAAATAAAGCGAAAGAGGTTATTTCCTGACTATTTATATTTTTTATTTCTCTACACTATACGCTAACATTCAATATATTAAACACCAAATACTTTATTTCTATTTTTACAATTTGAAATAAATGTAACTAAAACCAGGCACATTATTCTCCTGTTTTAAAGTTTTGGTTTCAATTTGATAGCAACGACTATCAGAATACGCATTTATGGACATATATCACATAGAATTCTGCCTGAAAGCACTAAAATTTGTTTGGAAAGGTTCTTTATCGAACCTTATGGAGCATCGATTGTTAGTTAATAAAGAATTCAATACATACATAAATCTCCCTCTATGATAAGTAATTTAAAAATACCGGAAAAAACAATAATTAAACAACCTGCCATGATTTTCGACCAATTTGACCCCAGGGAAGATAAAATACTTCGAATCATTGATAATGAAGGTGAAGTTATTAACAAAGAATTAATGCCCGATCTGGATGATGAAACAATTATTAAAGCATATAAGTCTATGTTGTATGCCCGCGTAGCTGATCAAATGGCCGTATCGTTTCAACGGCAGGGCAGGATGTATACCTATCCTCCCATATTAGGACAGGAAGCGATACAAATAGCAGCAGGCCAGTTGATACGGGAAGATGACTGGCTGGCGCCGGCTTTTCGCGAATTGGCCATCATGATGGCTAAAGGAGTCACACTAAAAGAAATATTTCTGTACTACATGGGGAATGAGCATGGAAGCAAATTCAGCAAGGCTAATCATGTCCTTCCAATTTGTGTACCTATAGGATCCCAGTTACTGCATGCAACAGGTATTGGCTATTCTATCAAATACCAGAAAAAAGATGAAGTCGCATTCACCTTTGTGGGTGATGGTGGAACTTCCGAAGGGGATTTCAGTGAAGCACTGAATTTTGCGGGCGTATGGAATGTACCGGTTATTTTCACCATACAAAACAACCAGTATGCCATTTCAGTGCCTGTCAAGAGCCAGACCAAGTCTGTCAATCTTGCTGTTAAAGCACTTGGATTCGGAATTCCCGGCATCAAGGTAGATGGGAATGACTTTTTTGCTATGTACGTTGCTTACAAGGAAGCTTTCGACAACGCCCGCGCCGGTAAAGGTGCGACCTTGATTGAAGCACTGACATACCGCAAAGGGGCACATACCACTTCGGATGATCCATCTAAATACCGGACAAAGGAAGAAGAACAGGAATGGGATAAAACAGACCCATTGGTCAGGTTGAAAAAATACATGGATAAAAAAGGTATCTGGCATGAAAATGAAGAGAAGCTTATAGAAGAATATAAACAGGAAATAGACAATCAGTTTACAGAAGCAGAAAACTTCGGCGCCTATCCCCTGGATGATGTATTCCAGTATATGTATGTGGATATGCCGGAAGGATTGAAAAAACAAAAAGCAGATTATGAATTATTTCAAGCATGGAAGGAGAGTAGAAAATGAGCGTAATGACAATAGTACAGGCGATAAATAATGCATTGGACATTAAGCTTGAGGAAGATAAATCAATCGTTGTATATGGTGAAGATACAGGTAAAGAAGGCGGTGTTTTTAGGGTAACCGAAGGATTACAGAAGAAATATGGCGTTGAACGGGTTTTTGACTCTCCCCTTGCCGAATCAGCTATTGTTGGTGCAGGACTGGGAATGGCCTTATCAGGATTAAGACCGGTGGTGGAATTACAATTTGACGGATTCACATATCCGGCATTCAATCAGGTCATCTCAAATGTTTCGCGTATGCACAACCGGTCCAGGGGTATGTATAAGGTACCTATGGTGATCCGTTTCCCTTATGGCGGTGGCATCAATGCACTTGAGCATCACTCTGAAAGCCCGGAAGCATTGTATGCACATATTCCGGGAATAAAAGTAGTGATTCCTTCTACTCCCCATGATGCAAAAGGCTTGTTGATTGCTGCCATTGAGAGCGACGACCCGGTTATTTTCATGGAACCGAAGCGAATTTACAGGGCGATCAAGCAGGAAGTATCCGATGATAAATTCTCGATACCGTTAGGCAAGGCAAAAGTGCTTACTGAAGGAAATGATGTAACCCTGGTAGCTTTTGGAGCCATGATCCGGGAATGCCAGAAAGCCATTGTCATGGCAAAGGAGGCAGGCATATCGGTTGAATTAATCGATTTACGAACCATATACCCCATTGATAAAGAAACAATAACCGATTCCATTAAAAAAACCGGGAGATTTGTCATTGTTGCCGAAGCGCCTGAATCATTCAGTGTGGGTGCAGAATTGATGGCCATTGCCAACGAAGAAGCATTTCTTTATTTAGAAGCGCCGCCTAAAAGGGTTATGGGATTTGATACTATCGTTCCACTTGCAAAGGGTGAACCGTTATATATGATTACGCCCGAACGTATTTTCTATGAACTTGAACGAACAGCTAAATACTAAACACCGTCCCTATGAGATATATTTTTAATTTCCCCGATATCGGAGAAGGACTTGAAGAAGGAACCATCCTGGAATGGTATGTGGTCAAAGGACAATCGATCAAGGCCGGACAACCTCTTGTCAACATGGAAACAGATAAAATCGTTACCGATATCCCTTCTCCAAAGGCAGGAACTATTGTTGAAATTTACGGGAGTGTAGGTGAGACCATTCATGTGGGAAGTCCATTGGTTGAAATAGAAATTGAGGGAGTGTTTGGTGCCGATGCTGTAGCAGAAGCCAGGGAACCGGATACTAATGAACATGCAAAAGTCAAGATACCGGTAAATAAAGAACTTATTGAAGAGGAAGAAGGTGCCGGAGTAGTAGGCACCATGGAACTGGCCGGCAAAAACGCATACCTGGCAGCGAGTGATGAAGGATCATCAAAACCTAAAGCTGAGGATAAGCAGGCAGTTAAAGTGCTGGCAACTCCCTTAGCGCGTGCTATGGCAAGAGAAATGAATGTTGACATTAATAAAGTCATCGGATCAGGCCCATCAGGCAGGGTGACAAAAGAGGATATCCAAAACAATAAAGGGTCGAAACATATTCAGGAAGTAACTCAAAAGCCAGATTCATATACACAGACTTTTGCATTAGATACAGTTACCTACGAACCGCTGTCACAGATCAGAAAAGCGATAGCAAAAAATATGCTGAATTCGAAACAGAGTACAGCACATATGACGCTTTTTGAAGAAGTAGAAATATCCGAATTGATAAGCGTGCGTGAAAAATTCAAAAAGCCCTTCTCCGAAAAGAATACAAAGCTGACCTATCTGTCTTTTATTGTCAAAGCAACTGTGCTCACATTGAAACAACACCGCCAGTTGAATTCACAGATAGATCTTGAGAACGATCGAATGATATATAAAAACCGCTATAATATAGGGATTGCGGTTGATACACCCGAAGGTTTGGTAGTACCTGTGATCAAAGATGCCGATAAGCTTTCCATATTGCAAATTGCACAAAAAATCACTGAATTGTCGGAAAAAGCAAGGGATAGGAAACTGTCACTGGACGATATGAAAGATGGAACATTTACACTAACTAACTACGGCTCTATCGGGGGGATTTATGCAACACCGGTCATCAACTATCCACAAGCAGGAATACTGGGCATTGGTCGGATTGTAAAAAAACCGGTGGTGAAAGACAATCAGCTTACAGTTGGAAATGTATTGCCACTTTCATTATCGGTTGATCATCGGATAGTGGATGGAGGTGAAGCATCCAGGTTTATGAATCAAATTATGGAATATTTATCTGATCCGGTTTTAATGATGATGGATTAAATCGATACTAACAATCTTAATTTAAGGAGACTAACTATGGAATACGATGTTGTAATTATTGGAGCAGGGCCGGCAGGGTATGTTGCCGCCATTCGAGCAGGGCAGGTTGGTTTAAAGACAGCCATCATCGAAAAGATGTATTTGGGTGGCATGTGTTTTAACTGGGGTTGTATCCCTTCAAAAGCATTATTGGAAAGTGCAAAATTGTTAGATAAAGTAAAACATGCCGATGAGTTTGGAATTGACGGCATTTTTGAGCATAAAATAACATTCAACTGGGGAAAAGCGAAGGCCAGATCAAAAAGAATCACCGGAAAACTTTCGACAGGTGTCAATTACCTGTTGAAGAAATATGGCGTTGACGTTATCTACGGCACAGCCCGTATAGGCAATGATCATTCTGTATACGTTGATGACAAAAAATACAGCGCTAAAAACGTCATAATAGCCACCGGGTCTAAACCAAAAGCAATGGACAAATCACTGTCAAATGCACCCATTGTTGAAATGGAGAAGTTGTTTGCCCTTGAATCCATTCCCGAGAACATTGTCATTACCGGCAACCATGTATCATCTGTAGAAATGGCCCAGTTTTTTAAACTCATTGGGAAAAAGGTAACATTGATCACTAACAGCAAATATTTTATGGTTGGATTGGATGAATATTTAATTACGACAATTACAAAAAAATTAAAGACGGATGATATCGACCTGATAATGAATGTGTATCCAGAGAAATATGAAAACGGGGAACTATTGGTTGGTGGAATTAAAATAAAATGCGACCTGCTTCTCAATATAAATTCCCGTAAGGCCATTATTCCAGAAAGCGATATTCCACTTGAGCTCACCGAACGTGGATTTATAAAAACCTCCAATCAGTTTGAGACAAGCATCAAAGGCGTGTATGCCATTGGGGATGTGGCAGGCAAAAGCTTTGTTGCCCATGTAGCCTCCGCCCAGGGTATCTATATCATTAATACGATAAAAGGAATAAAATCAAATTTTGACAGTACCACTTATCCGATTAATATGTATACTGTACCCGAAATTGCACAGATTGGAATGACCGAACAATATATTCAGAATGTGGGGATTGATTATAAGATTAGCGAATTCCCGTTGTCAGCAAATGGGAAAGCCATGATTGAAGGGAATACCGAAGGATTTATCCGCATGATATCGGATAAGAAATACGGACAGATCCTGGGAATTCAGATTGTGGCAGCCAATGCAACCGATATGATTGCCGAAGCAGGTGCATTTATGAATGTAGAAGCTACAGTTTATGATGTTGCAAAAACCATTCATGCTCATCCTACTGTTTCAGAGATATACATGGAAGCAGGTTTTGATGCTTTTGATCATGCCATTCATTCATAAAAAAAGCTATGTTTAATACATCAAAGTATACCCTTCCTGATATCGATCTGCTTAATGGAAATTCAAATCAATTTATGTTTTGGATTCCTGATAAGGTTTATATTGTACTCGGTGCGTCCAATAATCCGGACGAAGCATTAAACCTGGATAATGTCATCAAAGATAATATCACTGTTCTGAAAAGACCATCTGGTGGACAGACGGTTATGCTTACGCCCAATAATATTATTATTGCAGCAGTTTTTTTCGATAAAAAAACATTACACCCAAAAGACGTTTTTCTGCATATCAACAAACTGATACTTTCAGCCATAGAAAAGACAGGAATTGAAAATCTATCCATGATGGGGATTTCCGATATTGCCGTTTCAGGGAAAAAGATTTTAGGTTCTGCTATTTACAGGAACAAAAAAGGGCTTTTATACCATGCGGTACTTAATTTAGGAGAACCATCCGTTACATTCGAAAAATACCTGAAGCATCCATCTAAAGAACCCGATTACCGTCAGGGTAGATCGCATTCGGAATTTGTCACTTCCCTCAAAGAAAAAGGGTATACCAAAAGTTATCATCATTTGGAAAATATACTCACGCTTTCTTTCGAAAGCTCTTTCGGCTTATGATACATGCAAACAACCTGCAGGAAATTAAATTTCTTCTTGATAACAGGGTTAGTCAGTATAACCAGGCTGATTTTATTCACTCCGACCCTATTCAGGTTCCGCACCGTTATACCCGCAAAGAGGACATTGAAATTGCAGCTTTCCTGACTGCTACCATTTCGTGGGGACAACGAAAGAGCATTATCAATAATGCCAACCATCTTATGGATCTAATGGATAATTCGCCTTATGATTTTATAATGGAAACCCCGGTTTACAGTGACGCCTACCGATTAAGCAAAAAAGTAACTAATCCTGACTATGATCGTATTGCAAACTTCGTCCATCGCACTTTCAATGGATATGATTGTCTGTATTTCTTCGAATCCATAAGGAACATATACTTACATCACCAGGGGATTGAGGGTGTCTTTAGCACCGGATACATGGCTGAAGGTTCAGCTTACGGTGCATTAAAACATTTCCGAAACATCTTTTTGTCTATCCCCCATGCCAACCGTATACGGAAACATATATCGGATGTTACAGCCAACTCCTCTGCAAAAAGGCTCAATATGTTCCTTCGCTGGATGGTACGAAGTGATGATAATGACGTTGATTTCGGATTATGGAAAAATATCCCGGCTTCAGCCCTTATGCTCCCGCTTGATATTCATTCCGGTGATGTTGCCCGTAGCCTTGGACTACTCGAACGCAAACAAAACGATTGGAAAGCTGTGGAGGAAATAACCTCAGTCCTTCGATCTTTTGATCCAACTGACCCGGTAAAATATGATTTTGCACTATTTGGGATAGGGGTATTTGAAGGAAAAAAATAATTTATTGCATTAGTTTCTAAATATAAAAACCGGCTAACCATCCTGATAGGAAGTTTAGCCGGTTTTATATATTTGGAAGTTGATTTCAATTCATACCATCATCAACCACTTATCACATTAAAATTCCACTTTTAATGTAGCACCAAATTCAGCAGGTCGTCCTACCTGGAAGAATGTGCTGCCCGATGAATCAAAGTAAAAAGCATTGTAGCTGGTATCGAAAAGGTTTTTAGCCCAGATATCCAAACCGAACACTCCTTTGGTTATCCCCACTTTAGCATTTACCAATGAGTAAAAATCCTGGGATAATGCGTTGTCTTCCCTCCAGTAAATTTTTCCTATCCCGGTATATTGAATACTCGCTGTTAACTGGTCAATGCAGGCATTCTTAAACCTGTGTTCATAATTTGCCGCCACACTCAATGTATTCTGAGGGGCATAGGGAACATAATTGCCTTTATAATCTACTTTTGTACTTACATACTTATGAGTGACCGGATTCATGGTTCGTACTGAATCAGAATAAGTCTTAAAAGTTGCATTCGCATAACCATAGTTTAACGCTGCACTGAAACCACCACCCAGATTAGCATCAAATGCCAGCTCTATACCTTTACTGGTAGCTTCCCCTGCATTTGAGATCTTTCGTCCAAGGCCATTGGGAACAAACTGTGTAAGCTGCAAGTCGTTGATATCGATGTAGAATAAGGTAATACTCGATCTCAACTGATCATTAAACGAAAGACACTGGCCTCCCAATTCATAATTCCAACTATATTCAGGTTTATAGGAAATAGTGTTCAGAATAACATCTTTCTTAGTTGCCTGGGGATTATTCATTCCCTTATCTACCAAGTCGGCAAACATTTGAACGTTATACCCACCTGCCTTGTACCCGCGAGATACATTTCCATATACAAACTGGCGGTTGCTCCATTCGTATTTTAAGGCTACTTTAGGCATTAATTCCGAAAAATGAATGGATAAATTATCTTTTAAAGTATCAGCAAATAAAACGGTTGTTGGGCCTATTTTTACATGCATGGAACTTCCTGTATTGTAATCCAGATCAATCTTTTCATAGTCAAGCCTTAAACCGGCAGTTAATGACAATCCTTCCATGAATAAGTTATTATAGGTAGATTGATGGAAAAGTGCACCACCGGTAGTTTTTGTATTGTACTGGCCTGGAGTTGCTAAAACATTATCGGTAATGGTCATTCCCATGGGTGTAAACGAAGGTTGAATCATATATTTTATTCCATCGCTTTCCATATAAAAAGGAGCATTGATATCCAGTTGTTGTATAAAGCCTGTGGCTCCAAAACTCCATTGATAATTACTCTTCGAATTCGACCTTAGAATTATCTCTTCATTTAGTGCATTTTGCTTTTGTGCCTGTTCCAGTGCAAAAAAAGAGAGGGTTGTAAAGTCATTATCCAGCTTCAAATCATCCTTAAAATACTGATGCGACGTAGTAGAACTTAACACAACGTCTTTGGTTTTATATTGCAAAAATAAACTGTTGGTAAGTGTTGTACGCGTATAGGTGCCCGGATCGTTATAGTTCGGCAATGCCGTTTTCTTGGTTGAATCGTTGTATGCACCATAAGGGAAAGCAGTTTGATCTACATAATCGAAATTAGCGGTATATTGCGCCCTTAAATTAGGGGTTATATTCCAGTCAAGTTTAAATCGTCCTCCTGCCGAAGTAGTAGCATCCTGCGATTTCTTAGTAAATTGGTTAATCAAGAAACCATCATCATGATTGTAAAAACCACCTATTGAAAGTCCGAAGTTATTATTCAACTTAGCATAGTGCGAAACTTTAGCATTTACAAAACCGTAGTTTCCTGCAGAAACAGATAATTTAGTACCCTGATAATTAAAGGGTGAAAGGGTATAGATATTCACAATACCACCTTCTGCATTTCGACCATAGAGTGTTCCCTGGGAACCTCGTAATACTTCAATCTGTTTAATATCAAAGAAATCGAAATCAAAAGTAGATTTATCAAAATAAGGGACATTATCGACGTAAAGTCCCATGGATTGTCCGCTATTACGTGATCCGATACCCCGAATATAAGAAGTGGTAGACATAGCCGATCCATAATTCGGTATAAAGAAGTTAGGAACAACGCCACTTAAATCCCTGACATTGTTTATTTGGGCAGTATTAATCAGTTTTGAACTTAGAATTGTTGATGATACAGGTGTTTGTTGAGGTGATGTCTCTTTAAGAGAGTTGATAACAACTTCATTAAGTTTGACAACACGGGTAGTATCAGCTTGATTTTGTGCAAGAGTAAGCAAGCAAAACGAGGCAAAGGCTGATAGAACAAGTTGCTTTTTCATTTATAATTTAGTTTTAGTTTAATAAATAGAAATAACGAATATGCCTGATGAACAGACACAGAATGACTTCTGAGAACAAACAGCTATTCAGAAGAAAAATCAAGTTTCGATTGATTAAATTAAGAAACTAAAGTTGGAGGAGGACGTGAAAAATCGACATAGCTTAGGCCATCCGAAGTTGAAAATGAAGATTCATATGAAAGACAAGAGTCTTTCTCGACCAAAGGAGTAAATGACTGTTTTGTCTCAGCTATAATTTCAATGCCAACATGAAAATCAGCGGTTGAAACAGTATAAGTTGAAACTTGTTGTGGTGTGTAGTTCGAAACCTGTGCTACAAGTTGTGCATGATCAACATTGGAATTATGCGACTTAAAACCCGGTGTAAATAAGCACACAAGGTAAGCCAGCACCATGAGAATCTCAGGGATAAATGAAGCCAGCAAACCGTTCTGAAACATCAACATTGTAAGTAACTGCTATTTGAAAATAATTAATTATGATGTACAAATCATGAATTAAAAAGAGCCTCTCATGGGACTCGAACCCGCGACCTATTCATTACGAATGAATTGCTCTACCAACTGAGCTAAAGAGGCAATAAGGATATCAGAAGATTTAAGTGAATGCAAATATAGTGTATTAACCATTCAAAAAAAAGCATATTATAAAAAAAAGCATATTTTAATTCAGAAATAAGATTCAGGGTTTCATTCCATTTGTACTTAAAATCAGTAAAAGTTGAATTTGTAGAGATCTCAAACGGAATTAAATGTTTATACAATACTCATATGATACGAATACCCGTTTATTTATTTTCATTTATTATCTTTGCAAAGGATGTTGAAAATGCATTTCAATATTTTTAGATTCTTGCAAACATATGTCCGATACATATAAAACCATATCCGTTTCAACCGAAGGTATATACAAAGAAAAAGGCAGTAAATTTCTGGCTTTTGCATTTCCTGTACATACCACTGATGAAGTAAAGGAGTTAATAAAGACCTTCAAAAAAGATTATTATGATGCCCGTCACGTCTGCTATGCTTATATGCTTGGTGCTGACCGGAAAGAATGGCGTGCCAATGACGATGGGGAACCTTCGGGAACAGCAGGCCGGCCGATTATGGGGCAAATCAATTCCAGGGAACTAACCAATATTCTGATAGTGGTGGTACGCTATTTCGGGGGTATATTATTAGGTACCGGCGGATTGACTATTGCTTATAAGGAAGCGACGGCTGATGCACTTAATCTGGCTGAGATAATAGAAAAAACAGTGGATTGCAAATTTTCAATATACTTTGACTATTTACACATGAATGATGTTATGCGAATAGTAAAAGATAGCAATGCACAGATTCTGGATCAAAGTTATGATAATGACTGTTTCATGATTCTTTCAATCAGAAAACAGGAAGTGGAATTTTTAAAAGGGAAACTGGCAAAAATTGATGGTTTACATTTTGTTTTGAAAGACTAACATAATCCAATAAACAATTCTGTTTTTTTTGTTTTATTATTGTAAATAAACGACTATCTTTGCACTCATAATGAAAACGAGAAACTATAAATATTTTTTCGAACAAAGCAACTCTCAGCAAACAGGTTGCATAGAAAGGTTGCCCCTAAGAAATTCAAAAAAACCAATGTAAATCTGTTTCAGATTTGTGTTGGTTTTTTTTTAAGTAACAATCCCTAACCCCTAAAGTGGAACTAAGGTTGAGCAGCAAGGGGATTTTCAGGCAAGTGAAGTTAAAAGTAATTATTTAAACAATAACAATACTAACTAATTAAAAATCTCCACCTTCAGGTGGAATGTGGTCCACATGAGCAATAACAGTTTAGTATCAATTTCCGATTACAGCAAAGATGAAATTCTGGCTATACTTGCTTCGGCAGCAGAATTTGAGGCCAATCCGAATAGGAAAACGTTGGATGGAAAAGTGATTGCCACCCTGTTTTTTGAACCTTCTACCCGTACAAGACTAAGCTTTGAAACAGCTGTGATACGATTAGGGGGATCTATAATCGGTTTTTCGGATGCTGCTACCAGCAGCTCGTCAAAAGGGGAAACACTGAACGATACCATCCACATGGTGAGTTGTTATGCTGATGCCATTGTCATGCGTCACCCCTTAGAAGGAGCAGCACGATATGCAGCCGAAGTGTCACCGGTGCCAATTATCAATGCCGGAGATGGAGCCAACCAACATCCATCACAAACATTACTTGACCTGTATTCAATTTTTAAAACACAGGGTACCCTTGAAAACATGACTATATGTGTAGTGGGCGACCTGAAATACGGGAGAACAGTTCATTCGCTGATTATGGCCATGTCTCATTTTCATCCTACCTTTAAATTTATTGCCCCTGATGAGTTAAGGATACCGGATGAATATAAAATGTTTTGTCACCAGAACAACATACCATTTACCGAGGTGTCGGAACTGAATGATAATTTCAATGATTCGGATATCTTATATATGACCAGGGTTCAAAAGGAACGTTTCCTGGATTTAATGGAATATGAACGGGTTAAGAATGTATATACCCTTAAAAATTCAATGTTATACAATACAAAACCGAATTTACGTATACTTCACCCACTGCCTCGTGTTACTGAGATTGACCCGGATGTGGATACCAATGAAAAAGCATACTATTTCCGTCAGGCACAAAATGGGTTGTATATCCGCCAGGCAATTGTGAGCAAAGTACTGGGTTTGTAAGAAGTAGGTAGCCTGGTAGAAAGTAGTCGGTAGAAGATATGAAGCTTCGGTGATATCAATTGAAGAGATATAAACTTAGTGATATGGTTTAAGAAGATATGAGCCTTCGGGGATCTGATTTATAGAAAGACAACAACATGAACAGGTCCTAATTCGTATAATTCGGATTTAATTCGTGTAATATAATTCCTACTTAATTCGTGTAATTCGAATTTAATTCGTGTAATTCGTACATTATGATAACAGATAAAAAACTAAAAGTTGCAGCACTTCGGAGTGGAACAGTGATTGACCATATTCCGGCTGATAAATTATATAAAGTAGTTTCCATATTACATCTGGATACCTGTGAAAATATGATTACCATAGGAAATAACCTGGATAGTGCGAAAGTTGGTAAAAAGGGAATCATAAAGATATCCGACCGGGCTTTTGCCGAAGCTGAAACAAATAAAATAGCGTTGATTGCCCCTAATGCAAAAATCAATATCATTCGCGATTTTCAGGTTGTTGAGAAACGCCTGTTGAAACTACCTGATGAAATTCGCGAGATTGTACAGTGTACTAATCCAAATTGTATTACCAACAATCAACCGGTTACTACGCGCTTTATGGTCATGAATAATAGTGGTGAGATTATGCTGAAATGCCATTATTGCGAACGTGAGGTAAGACGCGACGAAGCGAGAATAAAATAAACAGAAACAGATTCATATGAAAGATAAAATTAATCCCGGGAAACCAAAAGGTCATGCAATTGAAAGTGATGCAGGGAAAGGACATGTTTCCTGGAAACCGGGTACATTAATCTACCCGTTACCAGCGGTACTAATATCGTGCGGAAGTAATGAAGAAGAATACAATCTACTCACTATCAGTTGGGTTGGCACCATCTGTACGAACCCACCCATGTGTTATATATCTGTTCGTCCCGAACGCCACTCGTATGATATTCTAAAGAAAAACAAAGAATTCGTCATCAACCTTACCAATGAAGAAATGGCATATGCCACTGACTGGTGCGGAGTTCGCAGCGGAAAAGACCATAACAAGTTCAAAGAAATGAATCTTACCCCGGCTAAATCGGAATTTATAAGTGCACCTATTATCAAGGAATCTCCATTAAGCATTGAGTGCCGTGTAAAAGAAATAGTTAAACTGGGTTCCCATGATATGTTTATTGCCGATGTTGTTAATGTTCAGGCTGACAGTCGGTATATAAATCCTGAAACAGGCGAATTCAAACTCTCCGAGGCCAAACTGATTGCCTATTCGCATGGGCATTATTATAAACTAGGCGAAGAGATTGGTAAATTCGGGTGGAGCGTGAAGAAGAAGAAATAAACCCACACCCCCTAATGGGATGTAAGAAAATCTGATTTTTTAGAGTTACAGTTATATACAAAAAAAATAAATTCCCCTTTAGGGGTTAGGGGTTATGAAAAACGAAATAGACCTTGCAACATGGAAACGACGGGAACACTTTGAAGTCTTTAAGAACTTTGATGAACCTTTGTTCGGAATAACCGTTAAAGTTGAATGCTCCCGGGCATATTTAAAAGCAAAGGAAAAGGGTTATTCATTTTCGCTTTATTATTTATATCTTTCGCTGAAGGCAGCGAATGAAATTGAAGAGTTCCGGTATCGCATTGAGGATGACAAAGTGTTTTGTTATGACACTGTTGGTGCCGGCCCAACTATCTTTCGGGATGATGAAACTTATGGGTGTGGATACCTGGAGTACTACGCAGATATGGGTGAGTTTATGAAACTTGCGCGTATTGAAGTGGAACGGGTAAAGGAAGAACGAGGGTTGAAATTTCCAATATCCGGAGAAAACATTATTCATTATTCGACTATTCCCTGGGCTGATTTTACTTCAATCAACCATGCAAGGAGACTTGATATTGGACGCAGTATACCAAAAATAACCTTTGGGAAAGTTACCCGTATTGGAGATAAAATGTGGATGCCACTTGACGTTCACGCTAATCATGCCGTAATGGATGGATTCCACGTGTGCAAGTTTATTGAACGGTTCCAGGAACTGCTTGATCAGAGGTAAGAGGTAAGGTGTAAGAGGAAAGAAAAAATTAATAAATAATATATAATCGTCCGGGAGCAACATACTCGGACCAAAGACAAAAAACAAAATGAAAAGAGACCAGGTAATTTTTGACATCATTGCTCGCGAGAAACAACGTCAGTTGAAAGGAATTGAATTGATTGCTTCCGAAAACTTTGTTAGCGACCAGGTATTGGAAGCTATGGGTTCCGTATTGACGAACAAATACGCTGAAGGCTATCCCGGTAAACGTTATTATGGCGGCTGTGAAGTAGTTGACGAAAGCGAACAAATTGCAATTGACCGCCTGAAAGAAATTTTCGGTGCCGAATGGGCAAACGTTCAACCTCACTCAGGTGCACAAGCCAATGCTGCAGTATTTCTTGCATGTTTAAATCCTGGTGATAAATTCCTTGGATTAAACCTGGCACATGGTGGCCATCTGTCACACGGTTCATTGGTAAATAGCTCAGGTATCCTGTACAAACCATGTGAATACAATGTAAAAGAAGATACCGGACGTGTGGATTACGACCAAATGGAAGAAGTAGCTATCCGCGAACAGCCGAAAGTAATAGTTGGTGGAGGTTCTGCCTATTCCCGTGAATGGGATTACAAACGCATGCGCGAGATAGCCGATAAAGTTGGTGCTATATTGATGATCGATATGGCTCACCCGGCAGGATTGATTGCAGCAGGTCTATTGGAGAATCCATTGAAATGGGCTCATATCGTTACTTCAACAACTCATAAAACTTTACGCGGACCACGTGGAGGTATCATATTATTGGGAAAAGATTTTCCTAACCCATGGGGAAAAACAACACCCAAAGGTGAAATAAAAATGATGTCTGCCCTTCTCGACTCTGCCGTATTCCCCGGGATACAAGGTGGACCACTGGAACATGTGATTGCAGCTAAAGCAGTTTCTTTTGGAGAATGTTTACAACCTGAATACAAGGATTATCAGATACAGGTAAAGAAAAATGCTTCCGCACTTGCAGATGCATTAACTGCACGTGGTTTTACCATTGTATCCGGTGGAACAGACAATCACTCTATGTTGGTCGATTTACGTTCTAAATTCCCTGATTTAACAGGTAAAGTAGCTGAAAAAGTATTGGTGGAAGCTGATATTACCGTAAACAAAAACATGGTGCCATTCGACAGTCGCTCACCATTCCAGACTTCAGGTATTCGTTTGGGTACACCAGCCATTACTACACGTGGTGCAAAAGAAGATTTAATGCTTGAAATCGCCGAAATGATTGAAACAGTATTATCAAATATTGACAACGAAACTGTAATTAAATCGGTAAAAGATCGTGTAAATAAAACTATGGCTAAGTATCCGTTGTTTGCACAATAAAGAAGAGGTAAGAAGTAAGAGGTAAGTACAGGGTTTTGCAGATTTTATAAAAGAAAATATTAATTTTTATAACTCAAAAAAAAAATCATACTTATGTCAGAAATTTTAGATTACAACGAAAAATACAGACGGAGGACTAAGAAGTTTGCTGTCAGGATAATTCTTTTCTATGCTAAGTACTGTAAACAATCTGAGGAATTAAGAATAATCGGGAAACAGCTGCTACGGTCGGGAACTTCCGCAGCAGCTAATTTCAGGGCCGTAACACGTGGAAGGTCACATCCTGAAAGATTTTCAAAAATGTGTATTGTTGTTGAAGAGATTGATGAAACTCAATTTTGGTTCGAATTAATCGAAGAAGCTGAATTATTGGAACTATCTACTTTTAGTGATATTAAAAATGAAATAGATGAACTTGTAAAGATATTCTCAACAAGTAAAGCAAACATGAAAAAATAACAAATTACTTATTCATTACCTCTTACTTATTTAAAAAATTGTATTCATCAATTAATAACGATATTCTACTTGTAAAACAAACATAAATAAATAACAAATTACTTATTCCTTACTTCTTACTTCTTACTTACTTTTTAATCTATGATAGACAAAATCTTCGAACTTTCCGAACTTACTGATACAACCGTTTTTTATGGAATAAACAATAATAATGTTCGTTTGATAAAAAATTTAAATCCCAATGTCAGATTTTCTGCCAGGGGGAATATTATCAAATTGTCCGGGAATGAAGAAGATATAAACCATTTATATTCAATTATTGAGAAACTGGAACGTTACTGTATAGATAATAATATATTGACAGAAGAAAATATTATTGAAATTGTCAAAGGCAGTATACCGAATGAAATCAAATTTGAACATTTAATTTTGCATGGTGTTAATGGTAAATCCATTATGGCGCGTACGGTCAACCAACAAAAGCTGGTAAAGGATTTTGATACCAATGACTTGCTGTTTGCCATCGGACCGGCAGGATCAGGGAAGACATATACAGCCATAGCACTGGCAGTACGTTCATTGAAAAACCGTGAAATCAAGAAGATTATTCTCAGCCGTCCTGCTGTAGAAGCAGGAGAAAAGCTTGGTTTCCTTCCCGGAGATATGAAAGAAAAAATTGACCCATACCTGCAACCGTTGTATGATGCACTTTCGGATATGGTTACACCGCTTAAGCTAAAGGAATATCTTGAAAACGGCACAATCCAGATTGCACCTCTGGCATTTATGCGTGGAAGGACACTCAACGAGGCAGTTGTTATTTTGGATGAAGCACAAAATACTACAACCGCTCAGATCAAGATGTTCTTAACGCGTATGGGGATGAGCGCTAAAATGATTGTAACGGGTGACATTACCCAGATTGATCTACCTCTTTCTCAAAAGTCCGGTCTAATCGATGCCCTGGAAGTACTTAAAAACATTAAAGGGATTGCACGGGTAGATTTTGATATAAAAGACATAGTACGCCATAAACTGGTGCAACGGATTGTGGAAGCGTATGAAAAACGGAGTAAAGAACCCCTGACCACTAAAGGGGAAAAAGATCAAGATAAACCTGATGTCTTAATATTGAAGAAATAAACATATAAAAAAACAAACTCAAACATATGAACGCATTAACTAACACCGATTTCCATTTTGAAGGACAAAAAAATGTATATCACGGCAAAGTACGTGATGTGTATACTGTTAAGAACGACTTGCTCGTAATGATTGCTACCGACCGTATATCGGCATTTGACGTAATACTACCTAAAGGGATTCCTTATAAAGGCCAGATGCTAAACCAGATTGCAGCCAAGTTCCTTGATGCAACTTCTGACATTGTTCCTAACTGGAAACTGGCTTGTCCTGACCCAATGGTTACTGTTGGACTAAGATGCCAGGGATACCCCGTAGAAATGATTGTAAGGGGTTATCTATGCGGAAGTGCATGGAGAACCTATAAGAGTGGTATACGTGAAATATGCGGCGTTAAAATAGCTGATGGTATGCGCGAAAACCAACGATTCCCTGCTCCTATCATCACTCCTACTACAAAAGCCGAACTTGGAAGGCATGACGAAGATATTTCAAAAGAAGAAATACTGAAACAAGGACTGGTTTCGAAAGAAGAATATAACCTACTGGAGAAATACACCATGGCTTTATTCCTTCGTGGTACAGAAATAGCTGCAGAACGTGGATTGATACTCGTTGATACAAAATATGAATTTGGAAACCGTGAAGGTAAGATATACCTGATTGATGAAATCCACACCCCTGATTCATCCCGTTATTTTTATGCAGAAGGTTATCAGGAAAGGTTTGAAAAAGGAGAAGCCCAGAAACAACTCTCCAAGGAATTTGTACGTGAATGGCTAATGGAAAATGGCTTTCAGGGAAAAGAAGGACAACAGGTACCTGAAATGACTCCTCAAATTGTTGCCGGAATCAGTGAACGGTATATCGAATTGTTCGAGAATATAACCGGAGAAGCCTTTGACAAAGCCGATATAGCCAACATTACATCACGCATTGAAAAAAATGTTGTGGAATACCTGAAAACTGTATAAAAAATTTATCTGTTACAATTTATTGATATACAACTGAATTTGCTCCACTATTTCTAAATTGCAAATAGTAAATGTCAAAATAGTAAATCAAATACGGTTTTCCTGTTTGGTAGTTTCAGAAAAAGCCTTATCTTTGCACCGCCTTTGAAAAAAGGATGTATCACTGGAGAGATGGCAGAGTGATCGATTGCAGCGGTCTTGAAAACCGCCGTACTGCAAGGTACCGGGGGTTTGAATCCCTCTCTCTCCGCAAAAAGAAGCTCAACTTTCATTAGTTGAGCTTCTTTTTTATTTATGACCTCTCCCGTAAATTCAAAACTTATCTAACATTAGTCCTTTGTGTATTATTATTATTATTATTATTATTATTGACAAAACAAATTTGAATTATTTGGTCAAGAAAGCATGATCTAAGAATTTATGAACTAATAGATACACCTTTATACTCACTGGAGGTTATACATAGTTATCAATCATTCAATTTTACCGGCTGACAGGCCTATAAATCGAGTACAATATACTACTATGGGCGTCAAGACAATAAAATGGCAATAATTTTGAATAGTGATTTTCTCATTTTTGTTATCTCAATTAGTCACGAGAAATACGTATATTGTTCAAAGCAAAGCTTAACTTTTTAAAATGAAACACAATCTGAGAATAGATTTACATTTGCGATTAATGATAATTTGGTTGCTCCTGCTTGCTCTTCCTGCATCTTCCCCTGCCGCAACCGGCACCTGGAACAGCAGTGTTACCGGGAGCAGCATTGTTTATACAACAACCGACCCCACTACGCCAGTCAAGGATTTTACAGGCAATTACCTGACTGTCGTCTACCTTGAAAACCTTGGCTTTAAAAAGATTGGACAAAATACAAATGCCACTGATGTGAGTTGGTTGCTTTCAAAAGGTTATCGTGTTATCGAACTTAATTACGTTAATAATTCAAAGGCTGTTACTCCTACTATTAATGCGGACATTATCACGATTAATTCAGCCATCAATTCCGGATCATTTTGCGGACTAAGCACCTGTTCGAAATACAGATCATACGTTCTCTTCGAAGGATACAGAATTGCGCGCGATGTATCTTACTTCAGAGACGATCCCACGGTTTATAATGTCGCTCCTCAATACACAGTGGGTGATTCGTTACATATGGATATCATTTATCCGGCAAATGCTTCTGTTGCCGTGCCTGTCGTTTTATCTTTTTCATACAGTAACAGTTATCCCAACTACGATGGTTCATTGATGAAGTTCACGGATATTTACAAAGACCAACGGCTGAATCTTGGAAATACACTGGCAGGCTTTAATGATTCTTTTCTGGAGGGTGCACCGGCCAACGGTATTGCCTGGGCAATAGCAGATCATCCTAAATACTGTTCCTGGGGAAATGGCAAGCCGGTTAATGCAACGAATAACAAAGCATATGGATCATACGAAACGAATCCCGATGCTGCCCAAAAGGTAAAATCGGCTATTCGTACGCTGCGGGTACTTGGAAGCCAACTGGGACTTTCAGGCAAGATAGGCATCTATGGGTTTTCTCGCGGATCCACTGCCGGATCAATGGCTGTAGGCGACCGGAATGTATCAGCCTTTGAAAACACAGGCTTATACATCGGCACTTCCGATGATGTACAGGTAGCTGCACTCGGATCGGGTGTTTTCGATTATACTCTTATCTATAACACTTCGGAAAGTGACGTTGGAAACCTCGTTACCAATTGCCCATTAGCCTGGGGACCTCTGTCAGGCAATAATGCGCTCTGGCAATCCCAGGGTTCTGCTCATCTGGCTCAAACTGCCGTATCAGCACCTGTTATTTTCTTCTACAACACCGATGATGCGCTCTATTATCAGGACCAGATACAACATTTCAAGGCTAAGCTTGACTCACTGGGAGTCCCCACCTCCACCGTGAGCAATTACGGTACCGGACATGCTGTTCCACAAACCGGTGCTGCTCTCACCACAGTCTATAACTTTTTCAATAAATACCTGACTCCTCCAAGTGTAATAACGGGAATCGATGACCCTGTGCAGATAGTTACCCCTGATTTGCAACTTAAGATATCACCCAACCCTGCTTCTGGTGAAGTGCAGATAGCATTTTGTCTTGCTAAAGCCGGCAAAGTAGAGTTTGAATTGTGCAATCTGTCGGGAATAGTGCTGTATAAAACAGAAAAACTGTATGACCATGATGGGTTGCAAAAAGAAACAATACAGTTGAATAATCTAAACCTCTCTCAGGGCACTTATTTTGCAAAAGTGTCAAATAACGGAATGCAGGCGATAAATAAGTTTATAAAAAAATAAAACTGATTTAAAAAAAGAAGTTCTTAGATTGAAGATGCCGATGTATCTGTATTCGCAATTTTTAAAGCTATCGTAAGGGAGTATTTTAATCCTAATGGTTATTGGGCTGAATACAATCCCATTCAAACAAGCTTTACGATACATTCGTTTTAGGTATATAGAGGAATCGGAAAGACTTTACTGGGAATTGCGAGGGGGTTCCGAGGGATTCACCCCTCCTAACCCCCAGGCAACCCCCAGGTAACCCCCAGGTAACCCCCTCGCAACATTGGAAAGATGACAACCCTAAGAGGCGAATTGTAGAATGTTGCATTGATGATTATACAACAATGAACAGAAGCAGTGACAGCACAAAATGCTGACTGAAGAAAAATTTACGCGAGAGTCATCCGGATTTAAATAAGCCAATAGTATATTGTTCCTGCCATTTATGAGAGTTTTACATTTAAAATAATTCATTTTTATGTTAAATAACATAAAAACAAGAACAAAATAGAATATTAGTTGTACTTTTGTATCGTTGTTTATGCAACCATTAATTACACAACTATCATGAAAGAGATACACAACGATGAAGTATTCAGCATTTTAACCGGTAAGATTTCGTCAGCCATCAACCGTACCTTTCTAAGGGCATTCGCTCTTGAAGGCATTGAAATTACCACAGAGCAATGGTCGGTTCTGGCTTGTTTATGGAAAAAAGACAAAGTGACCCAGCAAGAACTGTGCGATCTGACTTCCAAGGATAAACCCAGCATGACAAGACTTATTGACAAGCTGGAACTGGCAAACCTGGTCACCCGGGTATCCGATCATAACGACCGTAGAACAAACCTGATTCATTTAACCGATGCGGGAAATGCACTTGAACAAAAAGCAACTGAAATAGTGCAACTGATAGCCGAACGGACACTTAATGACATCACTGACGAAGAATTGAACATCAGCAGAAAGGTATTAAAAAAGATCATGGCTAACTTACAATAAAAAATTTAGCAATATAGTTGCACACACAACTATTGTTCGAACAATAATAATTATTCAATTAATAACGTATATGAAGAAGATTGTATTAGTCGTATTTATTTTCGTAGTTACCATGCAACTACAATCGCAAAAAGTATTGTTGCTTGAAGATTGCCGCCAAATGGCACTCACCCACAACAAAAGCCTGCAAATGGCACAGGAGAATGTCAAAGCATCCCGGGAACTGAAGGCAGCAGCATTCACCCAGTTCCTGCCTAATTTTTCGGCAAACGGAACATATGCCTGGAATCAAAAGAACCTTTCATTATTATCCGAAGACGCCCTCCTTCCTGTGGGAAGCAAAATGTCGGATGGTTCATTTGGATTTACTGCCGACCAGATTTCAAACAAGTGGACGTTAGTCAACGGACAACCGGTGCCGCTGGATGCCAACAACACTCCATTCAATCCAAAAACAAGTCCGGATAAAATTCAATGGAAAGGATATTCCCTATTACCGAAAAGCGCCATGGAGTTTGATATTAAAAATGTATTTGCAGGAACCATTGGCTTTGTACAACCCATTTTTATGGGTGGAAAGATCCTGGAACTTTACCATATTGCACGTTATGGCGAGAACCTGGCACAGGCGCAGCATGAAAACAAAATAACCGAACTGTTGCTCGAAGTGGATGAAGCTTACTGGCGGGTAGTTTCAATTGAGAATAAAGTAAAACTTGCCAAAGATTACAGGAATCTGATTGCGAAAGTGGATACCAATGTGAATGTGATGATTGATGAAGGCATAGCAACAAAGTCGGAAGCACTAAAAGTACGGGTAAAGCTGAATGAGGCAGACATCACGGTAACCAAAGCGGAGGATGGGTTGAACCTGTCGAGAATGGCGCTGAATCAACTGTGCGGCATTCCACTTGACGACATATACACCTTAGCCGATGAAGATTTAAACAACGATGTTTCCACAGAACTCATTCCGGTAGATCAGGCAATCAGCAACCGCCCTGAAATAAAAGCATTAACACAGGTTGAAAACATTGCTAAATCGAATGAGAAGATCATGTTTTCACGTTTTCTACCCAATATCGGATTAACGGGTAATTACATGATTTCCAATCCAAACAGTTTCAATGGATATAAGAATGAATTTGGCGGGATGTTTAATGTTGGAATCGTAGCAAATGTTCCTTTGTTTCATTTCGGAGATAAATTTCATACCTTAAATGCTGCCAAATCACAACGTAAGATTGCCACACTGCAATTGGAAGAACAAAAAGAAAAAATGCAGCTTCAGATCAAACAATGTTCATACAGGGTAAACGAAAGCATGAAAAAGAAAAGTGCAACGCAACATAATATTGACCAGGCAGTAGAGAACCTGCGCTATGCCACTGAAGGATTTGATGCCGGAGTTATAACCTCTACCGATTTACTCGGTGCCCAAACCGCATGGCTTTCGGCAAAGTCGGACTACATTGATGCCAATATCGATGTAAAACTATGCAACTTATATCTGGCAAAATCGCTGGGAACTCTCAGAGCACCCGAACTTAAAAGCACTACTATTAAAAAATAACTTATATAAACGAATAAAATTTTCCACAGCAATGAAAAAAAGTAATCAGGATTTAAGAACCGGCTTAATAGCGTTGATAGTTGTCGTCATATTGATATTCATCGTCGGTATCATCATTAACCGGCATGAACCGGTCATTATTCAAGGTGAAGCCGATGCATCGGAAATACGGATATCGGGAAAAATACCGGGACGGATAAAGGAATTCAGGGGCGAAGAAGGATCACAGGTAAAAGCCGGCGACACCCTTGTCATCATTGATAGTCCAGAACTTACAGCCAAACTGGAACAAGCAAGTGCTGCTCAGAATGCAGCCTCTGCACAGGATCGGAAAGCCAACAAAGGTGCACGGAAAGAACTGATTTTAGGTGCTTTTGAAATGTATCAAAAGGCTCAGGTAGGTGTTGATATCACAAAAAAATCATACGATCGCGTTCAACGTCTATTCGATAAAGGGGTAGTAACTGCTCAAAAGCGTGATGAAGCAGAAGCACAATACAAGGCTTCGGTTGCAACATCAAATGCTGCCAAATCGCAATACGACATGGCGTTGAACGGTGCTGAAAAAGAAGACAAGGAAGCAGCACTGGCATTGGTTGACAGAGCCAAAGGAGCTGTGAACGAAGTAAAATCGTATATCAGGGAAACTACATTGACTTCACCCATCAACGGTGAGATTACAGAGATTTATCCTAAATGTGGAGAATTGGTTGGAACAGGAGCTCCGATTATGAGCATTGTTGACTTAAATGATATGTGGTTCACGTTCAACATTCGTGAAGATTTATTGGATGACTTAAAAATGGGAAAAACATTCAATGTAAAAGTACCTGCATTGAACAATCGTGTGATAGCGGTAAAAGTGAATTATATCAAGGCACTCGCATCGTATGCAACCTGGAAAGCAACTAAAACAACCGGACAGTTTGATGTAAAAACATTCGAAGTGCGTGCTCGCCCAACAAGTAAGATTACCGACCTGCGTCCGGGAATGACAGCTTTGTTTGAAAAAATAATAAAATAGAACCCTATCCCTTGGGAAAATTTAAGAGTGAAGAGACCAGAACCTTTCAGTTTTTATCCAGGTACGTATTCAGCTTTAAAATCACTGGTATTTAATCAATACAATGTCTTTAAGTCCCATTTAGGGGTTGGGGATAATTACAAATAATATGTTCAACAATTTATATACAGCCATAAAACAGACTCTAACCCGTGAGTTAAAGCGAATGACCAGTCGTCCGATTTATTTCATTTCAACGATTGTCATCATGACGTTTAGTTATGTGTTTTTTCTGACTTTCTTTAACGAGGGTCAACCCAATAAAATGCCGGTTGGCGTGGTTGATCTGGATAATTCATCCGTATCCCGGCAGTTTATACGAAACCTGGAAGTCATGCAGCACAGTCATATTGTTATGCGACTGAACAGCCACAAAGAAGCCCGGGAAGAAATGCAACGCGGGAATATCTATGCATTTGTTGAAATCAGCCGGAATTTTGCAAAAGAGGCAGTATCAAACCGCAGGCCCCCCATTACTTTTTATATCAACGATGGATATTTGATAGCAGGATCACTTATTTCAAAAGATATCACCTATCTGAGCATGGTTACCTCTATTGGCATGCAGCAAAAAGTATTAAGAGCCAAAGGTGTGGAAGAAAGCAGGATTATGGGCATATTGCAACCCGTTGTACTCGACACGCACCTGATTGGAAATCCATGGGCAAACTACGGTACATATTTGCTGAATGTTATATTGCCGGGGGTACTTCAATTAATGGTACTAATGATGACTGTTTTCCCAATTGGAGTTGAATATAAAGAACGTACGTCAAAGGAATGGCTGGCTAATTCTGGCAACTCCATGTTTGCAGCATTAACAGGAAAATTATTACCCTATACAGTCATATTTACGACATTGGGAATCATTGGCAACCTGCTCCTGTATAAATATATGCATTACCCGTTGAATTCGGGCATTGGCTGGATGTTCCTGGCAACTTTCCTGTTAGTATTGGCCAGCCAAACAATCGGGATAGTATTTATCGGGATAACACCGGTATTGCGTGACGGGGTTACGTTTGCGGGACTCTATGGCATGTTGGGAGTAACATTTGCCGGATCGACATTTCCAATCGAGCAAATGCCAGCAGGCTCAAGGATATTCAGTGAGTTCTTCCCCATACACCATTATTTCAACATATACGTGAATCAAGCTCTAAACGGAGTTGGAATACATTACTCGTTGCTTTCATTCGTTGCTTTGCTATCATTTACGGTACTGCCTCTTATTGTATTTAACCGGTTAAAGAAAGCAGCCATTAATCAAAATTTTCCTATCAAATAAGATTTGTAATGAATATTCAACAAAAAATACCATTGCTCATGAAAGCATCTTCAATAGTCAAAGACATATTGAATGTGATAAAAAGCGAATTCAAAACACTGTTTAAAGACCGTGGTGTAGTTATCATGTTGGTGCTGGCGCCACTTGCATACCCGGTGCTGTATTGTAGTCTTTACAGAAGCGAGACTTTGATTGATGTTCCTGTTGCAGCGGTGGATTGTTCACGAAGCAAGGAATCGAGGGAATTGCTACGTCATATTGATGCAACCCAGAATATACAAATTGTCAGCAGATATTCCACACTGACTGAAGCAAAGCAAGCCTATTATGAAAAGAAAGTGCATGGTGTAGTCTATATTCCGGCTGATTTCAGCAAGAAACTACAATCAGGGGATCAGACCACCGTCTCCATTTATGCCGACATAAGCAGTTTCATGTATTACCGGATTATCAATCAGGCTTGTAATAATTGCGTTATGGCACTTAACCAACAAGTTCAGGTAGAAAGATTAAATGCAAATGGCATAACGGGCGAATCGGCTGCTATCATTTCAAATCCGATTCCATATGAAGGGATAACACTATATAACGAGGGAGCTGGTTTTGCAAGCTTTCTTATGCCGGCTATACTTATAATCATCCTTTTCCAGACACTTTTTCTGGGCATTGGGATGATAGCTGGCACTTCACGCGGAGAAAACAGGTTTCATGTACTGGTTAGTTCTGCAGTTCACCGGGGTGGAACATTCAGGGTAATTATAGGAAAAAGTACTTGCTACTTTTTATTATATGCTGCATGGTCATTCTTTATCCTGATGCTTATTCCAAGGGCATTTAATCTACCCCATATAGGTATTCCATTCGATATACTGATGTTATTGATACCCTTTCTGCTGGCTTCTATTTTCTTTTCAATGACCGTATCGGTATTTCTCCCCCACAGGGAAACAGGCATGGTTATCTTTATGTTCATGTCGCTTATCCTGGTTTTTTTGAGTGGCGTTTCATGGCCGCAATCGAACATTAATGGTTTCTGGAAAGCTTTTGCATGGATATTTCCATCTACTTCCGGAGTACAGGCTTATATAAAAATAAATACTCTTGGAGCCGATTTGCATCACATCACTTTTGAATACATGAGTTTATGGGTACAAACTGCAATTTATTTTGCTACAACCTGCTGGGCATATTATTGGCAAATAAATAAAACTAAAAACAACTTGCTCAAACAATCTGAGGTTTAAGTAATGTTGAAATTTAATAATCTGTTTGTTAACTCATAAATACTTACTTGTCAGTTATTTGCCAATTATTAATTATTAATTGTTAATTATTAATTATTTTATCTGTTTTACATATTCAAAATCAATGCGGCAAGGGAATTTTCTACGGAATTTTCCCTTGTTTATTTTACAGATGTTCAACAATTTAAAAATACAACCTGGATGTATTGCAAACTATCATAATATTATTTATCTTTGCCTTAATTTTATTTACTGTGTCATATTGACAATTATAAAAATATCATTCTTTTTGGATCACATTTCAGTATTTATCGTAAAACTATTCACCAAAAATCTAACAAACAATGAAAAAAACCATTTTATTAAGTTCGTTATTAGTTGTTTTATGTTGTCTGAATGCTCAAAACACGAATCATATTCCTCAGTTAGGGAAAGACAAGATTGAAGATGTGATTGCATCAATGACACAACAGGAAAAAGTATATCTGCTTATGGGGTTAGGCGAAAACAACTGGTTAAACCCTAAAACCGGCCCAAAAACTATTATTATAGCCGGAGAAGCCGGTCTGACATGGGCAATTCCCCGCCTGGGGATCACTCCAACGGTATTGACCGATGGACCCGCAGGATTAAGAATAGAATCCCATCCCGAAGGATTGGATTTTACCCGTTACTGCACTGCCTTTCCTACAGCCACTGCACTATCATCAACCTGGAATACGGAATTAGTTGAAACAGTAGGGAAAGCTATAGGGAATGAAGTACTTGAATATGGATCTGATGTACTGCTGGCACCGGCTATTAATATTCATCGTAATCCATTATGTGGCCGCAACTTTGAATATTATTCCGAAGATCCATTGATTGCAGGTAAAATGGGGGCTGCCATGGTACGTGGTGTGCAATCCAACGGAGTAGGAACCTCGCTGAAACATTTTGTGGCTAACAATATCGAAACGAACAGGAATACCATCAATGCAGTTATCAGCCAGCGTGCATTGCGTGAAATCTATTTAAGAGGATTTGAACTGGTGATAAAAGAATCGCAACCATGGACCGTCATGTCATCCTACAACCGGCTGAATGGGTTTTACACTTCCGAGAATTACGATCTGATAACAACCATTCTGCGTGATGAATGGAAATTCAAGGGAATGGTCATGTCCGACTGGTGGGGAGGTATCGATGCGGTTGCCCAGATGAATGCAGGCAACGATTTGCTTATGCCGGGTTGTAATCAACGTGAAGAATTGCTGAAGGCGTTGAAAAACAAAACTATTGATGAGAAAGTGCTTGACAGGAATTTAGCCCGTATTCTGGCTTTTATTCTGAAAACACCCCGTTTTAAAAGTTATGCCTTTTCAAATAAGCCTGACTTAAATGCTCACCTGAAAATCGCTAAAAATACCGCAACCGAAGGAATGGTTCTACTCAAGAATGATAATGGCGCCTTGCCCTTTAAAAACATTAAAAACATAGCTTTATTTGGTAAAACATCATACCGCTACATTGCAGGGGGTACCGGTAGTGGTGAAGTGAATTATGAATTCGCTACAACGATCAATGAAAGCTTTGAGAAAAACGGATACAAAATATCAAAACCCCTGGAGTTTAAGTATAAAGAATTTATTGATACAGTCAGTAAAACTGCCACAAATGAAAATCGAAAATTTATAGTCGATTTTCATGCAGAAATGCCTTTGGATAAAGATCAGATCATTTCTCAGGTGAAGAATTCGGACATTGCCATCATTACCATAGGACGAAATGCCGGCGAAGGTTCAGATCGTAAAGTAGCTGATTTTTCACTGACAGACACAGAGAAACAACTTATCCGGGAAGTCTCGGAAGCCTATCATGCTGCGAATAAAAAGGCGGTTGTTGTACTGAATATCGGTGGAGTAATTGCTACTGCTGACTGGCGTGAATATCCGGATGCTATCCTGCTGGCATGGCAAACCGGGCAGGAAGGAGCAAATGCATTGGTTGACATCCTGAACGGCAAAGTCAACCCGTCTGGGAAATTACCAATGAGTTTCCCTGTAACCTATAGTGATGTACCTTCAGCTAAAACATTTCCGGGAGAACCGGCAAACATGCCTGTTAATGCGATCTATAAAGAAGGCATATATGTTGGTTACCGGTATTACGATACATTTAAAGTTCCTACAGCCTACGAATTTGGGTATGGACTCTCCTATACTCAGTTTGAATACACAAATATTCAGCTCAGCAGCAAAGAGTTTAATAATGAACTGACCGTCAAAATGAATGTAAAGAACACTGGTAAAAAAGAAGGAAAAGAAACAGTTGAACTTTACTTGCATGCTCCGGATGTTGAAATAGAGAAACCTGAACAGGAACTCAAAGGATTTGCTAAAACCCGGTTATTGAAACCGGGAGAAAGTCAGGAACTATCCTTTACCCTTGATGCCCGTTCTCTGGCTTCTTTCTGGACAAACATATCATCCTGGGTAGCTGAAAAAGGAACGTATGAAGTACGTATTGGTGCTTCATCAAAAGACATACTGCTTACAACAGATTTTACACTTCCCCAAACTATTGTGGTTGAAAAGGTTCATCAGGTACTTTACCCCAATTTACCAGTAGCCGACCTATCATTACCAGCCAGATAATGTAAAAAGGGATTCAAAACGAGTCTTGTTAAATCAATAAATAAAAACAGAGGAAACGGTAATATCGTTTCCTCTGTCTTTATTTAAGACATGTTTCTGTTTATTTTATCGCATATTGTTTATTATCGGATTCACTTACCTGATGAATAAAATCCCTGAAAGAAGCATATTCCTCCGGCGTAACCTGTTCTGTCTTTCTGGTAAAATTGCGGTGTATAACTACCATTCCCGGAGTCCCGGTATCGAATGTCAATTGATAGCTTGCATTTGCACACTCATAAGAAGCATTCTGCGGAATTTCAACGAATGCTTTACCTTTTGGAAGTGTAATGTTCATGACCTCCGTATTGAAATCATCATTCATAAATGACCATAATTCAAGGGGGTATTTTCTAGTTTCTTCCGTAACAATATCCAACGATGCAAACTTCCCTGTCCAGGGTAAATTTAGTATCTTCATTCCGGCTACCTCCTGAATGATATTTTTAATATCCAGGTTATATTCAATAGACATGCTGTCTTCCAGATTGTCAAGATTTGTAAATCTTAACCCGGTAACCTTTATTGGTACTGTAAAATCTGAAGCAACTACCTGACTTATCTTCTTCTGTTGTTCTTCACTGCCGATATTTCTGTAGGAACGGCGAAGTGCGGAAGCATTGGATTCATAATAAACTGATTTACGGGCAATTTGAATATCTTTATTTAAAAGCGTAACATCATGTACCCGACGAACCATGTTCTTTGGTCTGAATGGCATTTCCATGCTCAGAAGTTTGTCTCCCGTTGAATTATCAACAAAAGGTATCGGTAGAATATCCGCTTTCAGATCAAGGGAAAAGGCAGCTCCAAAAGGCAGCTTATTGTCTGTTAATTCAAGGTAGTAAATTTTATTATCCAGATTTAGCTGGGCAATGCAATGATTGAAATTAACTGATGGCAGTGGCATTGTATTGTTCCCGTTATTGCGGGTAGATATTAGCACCAGGTTTGCATTAATTCCTGCTTCATGGCATAAGGCTACAAAAAGTGTGGAAACATCTTTACAATCCCCAAGACGGGTGGTAATGGTCCTTGATGCTTTTTGGGGTATGAAATTGCTGTGCAGAAATGATATATTTGAATACGTTATGTTCTCAAGAATATAGGTATAAAAGATCTTGACTTTTTCCAGTGCACTCAGGTTTTCATTTCCTTTCAGCAAATTGTTGAAGGTTTCCCTGAGCACATAATCTGTATTAAACTTACTGTAAGACAAGTCATGATACCAGTTGCTTACATATTTCCAATCGGGCATGCTGCTAAAATATAAAGTCGGTGCAATATTAGTCAGTGCACTCATATAAGGCTCGCTTTTAACAGCAGGTAAATTATCTGATTTCCACTGGTATAGTTTCATGTCCTCAACATCGCTGATTGTTGGTTCAATCTTCCCGTTTTGAGCAACATAATTAAATGTCTTACTCTTTGGTACAAGTATGCTATACCGGTTAACTCCCGAAGGAATCCTGTATTGAAATAAGAAGCGGTCAAAGAAGTGATTGGCCAGTTTTCCGGTTGACATATCCTGCAAACGATACTCTAAATGGAGAATATCATTCACTTCCAGGTTGCTAAACACCACAACATTATCATCATTCGTTTCTGCTTTCAGTTTGGTGCCGTTAGCCTTAATCAATTCCGATTTATCAATAATCAATTTTTGAGAGTTGTTGTTGTAGCCTATGGTATATTCTTTCCACGCTTCAATACCTGATTTATTCAATATCTTAAGTGCTATTTCATACCGGTACTCCTTTGCCCCTTCCGGATAAACCACTAATTGATTATCATTTAAAAGCAGCAATGAATTATCCTGTGGATATTCTTTTGACGTGGGAGCTTTAGAAATCAATTCATCCAGGTTTATTTTCGGAAAAAGCTCGTTCACTTCCTTTTTCTTCTCCAGCAACCTTAACTGTGATCTTGAATCATAGGATGTAGGTCCATAATAAATAGATTTTCTGAAACTCTCCTTTGCCTTGTCTTCCTGATTCATGCTTTTGAAAATATACCCCCGGGTATTATAAACTCCGGGCAAAGAAGGTGAAAGTGCAATCATCTGATCAGTCACCGATAATGCTTCTTTATACCGTTGTTTATCGAACAGGATGGAAGCCAGGTTATCCAGGTATCCGATTGCATAGGGCATAACTTCTAATCGCTGCTTTAATGCACCCAATCCCTTTTCAGTATTACCCTGATCAAAATACAGCTTGGACAAGCTTTCCAGCGCTTCTGTGCTAAAATAATTACGGCAATAATTTTCGATGAGTGCTGTTGCTGATTTTGAACTTTTTGATATATTCTTTTCGACTTCAAAGTTTAAGTTCATATATTCGGCACTGAAAGGATATTTCTTATAGAGAACTTTGGCCATGGCAATAACATCAGGATATCTTTTCTGGCACGATGCAATATTCAAATCCCAATCTTCCGTAATATTACTTTCACCATATAGCTCCCTGGTCTTTTTACTTATATCGGCAGCATTGGAATATCTCTCCGATTTGATTGCCTCATTATATGCTTCCTGCAGTCCGTAAAACGAATTGGGATCATTTTGCCTGATATTTTCCATCTCCTTGTCATAATCAGTCTGATTGCGGGCTCTTGAATATGATTCTGCCAGGCGATAGGAAATCAATGTTGACTGTGGAGTCAGCTGCTGGAGCCCTTTCAATACTTTTGTTGCCTCATAGGCTTTATCATTGCGCAGATATGTTTCTGCCAGCAAGTATGGATATAGTGGATTTGTTGGCAACTTTTTAGCATTTTCAACATGAAATGCTTCTGCAAAAAATGGCAGTATTTCATTTCTTGTCGTATCAAGAGATTTTGTATAGGTTGCATAATTTGCAGCATCACTTAATCCCTGTACAGGATTTGCATTTTCATCGGTTAAACGCATTAGAAAATTTGCCTGGTCTATTTCGCTTTGTCCAATTTGAACCAACAACCTGTTGGTGCCCTTATTCAGTTTTATCTTACAGGCATATATATCCATGTCACAATTTCTCTCTTCAGATACAGTTGAAACCAAAGCATCGTTCACCCATACTTTTAAGGATCCGGATGTTCCTGTCCTTAAGTACACCTCCTGGTCTGAGGGACTTTGCACAAAGGATTGGGCATACATGATCGTACTGTTCAGGGAAAAATAATAATCAAAATAAAACCAGTTGTTCGACTTATTACAGGAAGGTGTATACCATTTAATTTCAGCATCAACTTTATTTTTAAAAACTTCGTTTGCAGTTGCTTTTGTAATAGCTCCCCAGTCTTTTGAAAATCCGCTTCCAGAAGTATTGTCAAAAGTACCCAGTACTTGCCAGTGGGTAATAACGCCCATTTTTGCATACCATTCCCTGGCCTTTTTCATATTATTAAGCTTTTCGTAGTACATTCCAAGCTGTTCATAGATCATGGCTTTTAAGGTACCGTTCATGGCTGGATTGGTTACAATTTTCTCGAAGAAAGCAAGTTTCTTTTGTGAGAGAATATTATTCGGCTCAAATAAAAATGGCAATGCACTCATGGTATACAAATAGGGATAAGGATTCAAACTTATTTCATAGAACCTACTAAAGTCATCGAATGCTGCATCCAACTTCGATTCATTCCAATCCAACAGACACAGGCTTAGGAGTGCGTCTTCCTTTGATTCGCCAAGGGTAATAGCTTGATTAAATGAAGTACGGGCTTCTTCCCTGTTATTTTTCATAAAAGCCTCCCAACCTTTTTGGTATGCCTGACCGTTTATTGCCTGAATGCTCCCTGAAATTATTAGAAGTAAAAGCAGAAGTCTTTTAAATATTCCTTTTAACATGATCTTATATAGTTAGTTCGTATTTATTAATGGGGTTACAATATATGAGCGGATTGTTTTTGTTTTATTGATTCTTATTAAAGACCGTGTATTGTCTGTCAAATCAGTTTTAGCACCAACACAATGCTACTAAAAAAGCAATTACTCACTTTCAATACTTACTGCTGTTTCGTAATGAGTTTCAGTTCTCTTAAATTCATTTAGATCAATGCTGTATACATTTGAAGAAGGCTCAATGGAAAATTCATCCTGATTAAAGCCTCCAAGGATATAAAGCTTATTATTGGAATAAAATAATTCACTGTATTTCAGGGATAAATCTATTAAATATACATTTAACTCCTTTGTTTCTGTATTATAAGTTTGTATTTTCCCATCTTCAAAAATATAGATCATGTTTCCATTAGTTGTCACACCGGGTCTTTCAACCTCATAAAACAATTTCCTGTTTTCAACATTCCATTTACCGGTCACCACGTTGTAGGTTTCAATTTCCTTTAAAGGCATTGTGTGAAAACCTCCTGTTAAGTATATGGTATTACCGATAAGGACACCTTTTGTTTCCTTTCCTGCAGGCATATTATCCAGTTCATACCAATATCCCGTTTTCAGGTTGCATATATGCACCTTGTTGGAATATTCTTTTTCACCGTTTGCCTTTAACTTTGTTGAACCACCCATCACAATCAGATTGTCATCATACACAAACGAAGCAAAATTTATAGCCTGATGAGGATTGGCATGAGCAATCAGAATGGTGTTATGCTTTATATCATATACTTCAATTTTGTTATCCAGGTATTCGGATCTTCCATCCCTAGACAAACCTTTACCACCAAAAACATAAATCTTCCCTTTAAAATACTGAATTCCGTGATATGCTCTCTTGTCAAACTTCAGGTTACTGGTTGTCCAACTATCAGTTTGAATATCATAAATGTATAACTTTCCACTAAATTCCTGCCAGGAGATACTACGTTTCAAATGTGACATAACATCATCACCATACTCATCCAAAGCCTTTAATATCAGATCCTCCCCAAATGAAGCATCTCCGCCAATAACACAAATTTTGCCACCGATTAATACAGAACCAACAGCAAAAAGCCCTTCTTTTAATGACTTTAACTGTTTATACCTGATTTCCGGTTGCAACGATAATTTCTCCGATACGACTGTTACTTCGTTAAGTTTCTGATCATCTTCTGAAAGCAAAACCAAATAGCCCATTTCTTTTAGTTCTGAAAGAGAGATCTTCCTTAATGCATATCCGATATGCGAAAAGTATAATGTATCATTGCCATTCTTCACTGACAAATTTCTCAAATTAAATTCCCCTCTACCATTCGTAATACTTACAACTCTGCTGTCAGTTGAAATAATATTAACGCCTGCCAAAGGTTTGTTTAAATTCTTTTCTAAAACTATTCCCTTATTTTGAGCAGAGGCTATGAAGGAAAAAAATGCAAATACCAACATCAGAGTCAACGATGTTGGTATTCTGTATTTGTTTTTATAGATCATTCTTTTTTATGTTTCATAGAGACATCCATAAATGTTAGGTGTAAAACCCATATTTAGTATAAAAAAGATCAAAGGAGTATATGTCATACTCTTAAAGTACATATTTCATTAAATACAAGATACTTATGGTACTTTAATCCCTTTATTTTTCGGCTAAAAGCTCTTCAATATCATTCATATGCAGCTTTATATGACCTGTATAATTCTGTATCATTGACTTTAGCGATACCTTCATGTTCAGTGCTGTGATCCATTCATTATTCAATTTATCCGGATTTACATGCTGAATCACATGGACAATATGAATATTCGAATACTTCCATAATCCTACAAGGACTGCCCAATTTTCATTCTTATAATCCTGAATAGCAATCCAACGTTCATTGTTTCCAAGGTTTGCATAATCCGGATAAATCAATGGACTAGGTTGGTATTGAAGGTGTATGATCCGGTGGGTATTGTTTGTGGCCGAATCTATCATATGCCCCACGATCTGCTTGATAGTCCTGTGCTGGGTATTTTGCCTTTTTATCAGAATGTCTTCCGGAATGGATAGCAATTTAGGCTCCCATTCTGCAATCAGGCTTAATAATTCCTGGTTGTTTCGTTCAAATTCATTCATGTCAGATCATTTTTATTGTAAATTTAGAATTATATAAAGTAGAGTATTATTGCTGGTTTTAATCTACTAAACACCAAATAGACTGATAATATATCAGGTTATTTTGTTTTTTTATACTATATTACTAATCTAAACAATCCATGTCATTGTTTTGCCTTTTCCAATGCTGCTATCAATGCATCACGGAATAGATCATACGACCATGTGGCACCGGTTATTGCATCTACCTGTTTCAGACTTTTGGTTTTTAAGAATGCTTCCGTATACATTTTCATTCCTGTTACATTATGTCGGCATTGGCTTACATATAGAGGGGTATATTTAAAATGGCGTTCATACTTTGAACCAAAGATTTCATTCTTTTCTTTATCCACAATCTGAAAGTTGAGTAACGTCACTTTATCATCTTTTATTTTCAATTTTATTTTTCCCCAAATATGTTCTGAGGTATATTTCGATCGTGACTCCCCTTTATAAATTCCATCTTTAAATTGTTTTCTAGCATAACATTCTGAACACAAAAACAATGCAAGGGCTAAAAAGGCGAATACATGTAATGTTTTCATATACTTGATTCTTATATTGGGTTACGACTATTAAAGACAATCACTCAATGTTCTCGTACATACTCAACCTACTGACTTTTCAACTCATTTGTAGTTAATGTTCATCCTTAAACGACACAGATACACAGATTATCATAAAGCTGGAAAGCGACCTTTTGTATTACTCTATGATCATATTAATAAGATAGATTAAAGTTCTTACTGTTTTGCCTTTTCCAAAGCAACTTTCAACGCATCCCTGAATATATTATATGACCAGGTGGCACCTGTGATAGCATCTACCTTGTCTATGTTGCCGGTTTTCGTGAATGATTCCGTATACTTTTTAATTCCTTTCACCTCGTTACGGCATTGGTCCACATATAAGGCATTATCCTTAAAATATCGTTCATAGTCAGGTCCAAATACTTCATTTTTCTCTTTGTCCAGAATCTGAAAACTGACTAATGTCACCTGGTCGTTCTTCACTTTCAGAGTTACCTGACCCCAATACGGTTCGGTAGTGTATTTAGACTGTGATTCTCCTTGATACACGCCATCCTTCATTTGTTTTGCACCGGTCAATGCCAGTGAACTTAAAACTATTACTGATATCAGCAATGCAAAAACATATAATTTCTTCATATTGTTGATTTTAATGCCTGATTATTATTCTTTTAAAAGTATATGAACAAGTTCTGTTATTTTTTATTTCAGAATTTATTTTTAAAAACCTGTTTGGAATTACCTTAAACAGTAAATAATATTATCATAAAACGATTACCAGCTGCAAACATACAAATTTAGTTTAATTATACCAAATTTAAATATAATAAGTTATTTACAGGTTTTCAACTTTTATCGGATAAAAAAGCCAAACTGCTCATTGAGAAACATCCATGAGAAATTTACATTGCAATGTCAATTCTACTCTATGAATTAAACGGGAAATAAATAAGATATTATTATTTTATTTAATGTTGTAATATAAGTATCAATGCAAAAAAAATACCCGGGTTCCTTATCTGATTTTTATTTATTCGACAACGAATCGACTTGCAGACTTCCAACTCCACCTTCAAATTCGCCTACGTAATGCAAATCTTTCCCGTTCTTATCATATGTCTTTCCAACAAGCAGAACGCCGTTATTATACTGTTTTTTTTCATGGATCTCTCCTGTATCATAAAAGCTGATCCATAGTCCCTGTTTGAACCCGTTTGCATTGATCCTGTTTATCTTATTGCCTTTATATATTTTGTATTCAATATCCTTTATTGGACATTCAGGATAACAGTCTTTGCTTATCCAAATTGAAGCAGGCAAGTTTTTAAATCCGGTAAACCGGAACACTTCACGTTTTGCTTTTGGTCCAAATCCATTAACAGATACACTATAATTCATTTCTTCAATATGGAGTGTATCATATTTGTTTTTGTTCGAATCGAAGTATATAGAATCCCTATTTTTATAAGGTAATTTATAAAAAATTGTTAATGTATCATACCGGTAAGTGAATTCAAAGGTAGGCTTCACGGAGTATTTCATATTTCGGGAAAGCAATTCCACCGTTAATGTGTCTCCATGTAATGCTTTTTTCATTATGCACTCCCCGACTTTTTCTATGTTCTTTGAATGATCGGGATAGGATGCATAATCAATCAACCGAATATCCTGTGAGTACAGAATGCCGTTCAAAAAAACAAATAGAAATCCTATGATCAGTTTTGTTCTCATATTCGTGGATAGTTTTCCCTGCATCGGTATTCTGCTGTTTTATTCGACCTTTCCTGGTAAATGATTTTAGATTGATATTATTCTAATGATTAAATGTACTATAATGTTTAAATATGAGAATGTAATTTAACATAAAAGCCAATTTATTTCTTATCTGTGTTAATCTTTTTCTTTTATCTGAGGAAATAATTTTTTCTTATCTGTGGATATTTGTTTTAAAACGTAGTTTAGCTCCGGGTCAGTCCCGTTGATTCTATCCTGGATTGTGGGGGTAATGGTTATATCCGGAAAGATACCTCTTCCATCTTTCTCAGAAATATAATGGGTCTTTATATTCATCAGCCCATACCGCAAACCAAGTTTTGAAGCAGGCAGTGTGCTAACCGGCAAAATTCCTGCAACACACCCGTTATACGAGCCGCCTGTTTCCTCCCCAACAAAGGTTGCTCTTTTTGAACCGCTGAGGTTGGAGGATATCAGGCATGTTGCCGAGAAACAGCCTCCATTAATAAGCACATATACTTTTCCCTTGAAACGGCTTTTTCTTGGTTTTGTCAGCTTACTATCCCTGAACGAATAGTAATATCTCTGATCCTGGCCTTTCCTGACCTTAAGGTATGTATAAAGGTCTATTACAGCCACAAAAGGAAGAAGTGCAGTTTGTATTGCCTGCATCCAAAGTGGTTTATCATGATAATAACCAAAATTCCAGAGGCTGGTCCGGGAAGTTACCTCCGATTTATCCACTAAATGAAAGCTGCTATCGGCAAGATACGAATACAGGGTATTAATTTCATGCACATGCCCTCCCCCATTATCCCGGACATCAAGGATAAGTACGTTGGTATGCAATGTATCCAGCAGTTTAAAGCTCTTTCTGTAGAATTTCCGATAGTTACCCTTCATGAAGTCTGAAATCTTCATAATGGCTACGCTGCTGTCTTTGACAGGGAAGGTCAGTTGCTTGCTATATATACGCTTTAGTAGGTCATATCCAAGCAACCGCCTTTTCCGCATCTCAGACTGTTGCAACTTCTTTTCTTTTTTCGCTTCGTCTTTTGTCTTTTTGAGCTCCGGCGTTTGTTTCTTTTCAATCCTTCTCAACAGAACGGTGTTGATAGAATCTTTGTAGCTGAGCATACACGTCAGACTATCCATCATCCCGTACTGGTATTGGAAATAACGTGCAAAGGCCCTGCCCAGCCTTCTGGTAATAAAAGTTGTATTGTAGCCGTCTGAAGTAAAAGTATTTCTGTATTTCGAGATGATATCCGCAGGTTTTGTCCCATTTACACTGAGTACTTCTGTGCCAGCCTTTATACCCGGATTATCCGAATTATTCTTTACAATATAAAGCTTATTGTCAAAAAGCTCATACTCATATTGATCCAGTGGAGTCAGGCCTTTGCTTCTACCAATTTTCTTTTCTGCAGGCTTTAATCTCCTTACCAATGGAATAGTCTGCGTATGTCCTTGTCTGATGGAAGCAATTATTGGGCTTAACCTGAAATAAAAATCATTACTGGACATGGGAGTTGTAATTGACGCTTTCAGGCTGTCGAACTTAAACTCCAGGTCCTTCTTTGAGATAAAATGATACAGGTCAGGATGCAGCTTTTCAAGTTTATGCAACGTGTAATCCACATCCCTTTTCAGCTCCTTTTCTGTTCTCGGAGTATTGATTTGGGAGTTGAACCTGTAAACAGATACACAACCCGATATCAGTAAAGCTGGGAACAGAAGCAACCAGATTATTTTCTTTTTATAAAATACCATGTAGTTTGTCAGATCAAAAAAATGAACATAAATTTAAAATGCAATATTTAATTGTTCCAATTAATATAGCTAATCACTTAATCTTTCACGCATCTCAAGGCCAATAAGTAAGCCGATCCCAATTCGCTTGGCTTCATATACCCGGATGTTTTATCAATAATCCGGCAATGTATTGGATTGTTGATTCTGGCTAAAGTCCAATACCTGGCCTTCATTTCAAAATCCAAACAATGTCCCTGCCTGTTTATTCCACCAAACCGGATATTAAACCTGATGAAAGTACCTTCCAGCAAAAAAAATGTTTATTTCTCAAAATATATTCAGAAAGATCTTTTTTCACTTTTCCCGCATGGGTAATATTCCTGATTTACAGGCATTGAGTAAATTTTATTTTGTATTTATATTATTTTCTTTCAAAATTTCATTAAAACGGATTTCTTTCCCCTGTTTCTTCATCTCGGTAAAAATCATTCCAATCATTTTCTCAGCATCGGTTCTATAGGGAGATTTTTGTGTAACATACAAATTGTATGCTTTACACATATTTTGAAGCCCTTTTTCCTGATCATTTAGTTCCACCGAATAAATCTGACCAATACCGTAAAAGACTTCAGGGTTTTTAGAATCTAGTTCTGCCAGCCTTTCATAAGCCGAAATAGCTTTATCATACTCTTTCTTATACTTGTAAGCAACAGCAATGTTCAATAACGGCATCTGCCCTAAAGCATCTAAATTCAGCGACCTGTTGTAGGCATAAATTGCTTCATCATATTTGCTTAACTTACGGTAACAGAGGCCTATATTATCCCAGGCAAACGCAAATAATGAGTCTACTTCCAGAGCCTTTTTAAAATAGGATATTGCTTTCTCATATTTTTCTTTTTTCGATGCATCAATCCCTTTCGAATAGATTTTTAGGGCTTCCGGATTCTTTGAAACTGAAAAATAATTTTCTAAATCGCTTGCTACTATCTTTGCTTTAACCGATTTGCAATTAGTCATCATATACCGTTCCATAGCATAGTAATATCCTTTGTATTCCTCTGAATTTTTATTTGTATTGATATTAATGTTGATTGTTTTTTGTGTTGCAATCTGTTTTGAAAGGTCATTATCTGTAAACTTTGATACCACTTGGTAAGCACCTGTCTGTTTATCAATACAGCCACTTATTTCATTAGATATTTCTTCCTTGGTTTTATTATATGTATTGATCGAATCAACACATTTACATCCATTTTCCGCCAGTTCTTTTAGTATAACATCAGATTTCTTTTTCCCTGTTTCCTGGCTAAACCCATTTAGACAAAAACAATAAGTCAACATTATAATAAGTGATATTTTCATGTGTATTTAATTTGAGTAATTTGAGCAATAAAGTTTACAGTTATGCTAACTATAATTTAATCAGATCTATAAATGAATTAAGTAGATGAATAAAAAATTCTATTATCTTTTTGTAGCAACCTTCAAAGTTCATCACCCTTTAAAAGAGATTTAAGGAGAGGTCAAATTCTAAAAACAATATATCAAGAACATTACTGAAGCAATTGAGAATAGCAGATTAACCACTAAGAGAATGAAATTTGTGGAAGACTGACTATATTAATCTAATTTATTTTGAGATAATCTTTAAGTTTATTCTCATTCTTTGCTTTAATTGCTTTTTTTAAACCTTCATTTAATGTCACATTATTGTTTGCCAATTCACAGTAATTTAAAAGCCTTAAAACAGAATTATATTTCACAGCTTTATCATCTTTTGCATTGCCTTTATTCTCCAATACATATTCGGACATACAGGCCATATAGATTCCTAATAACTCTGGAGTAGAATTTGTCAGCTCACCAATAGATTCATCCATGTTGAATGAATAATACGGTGTACCTCCCATCCATTTTAAAAGGAACTGAATGGAATATAATCGATTCAGATTACTTTTTTCAATCGGGGTTGAAAGTATGTATTTCGAACATTCCAGTACGTTGGATTCAGTTTTAGTAAAATCATCGTTTCCGGTTAATACGATATCTTTTAATGTTGAATAATCCTGAGAATAGCAGCTAAGCGATATACTACATACTACAAGTACAGTGAAAATAAGTTTTAGTTTCATAAGGTGTGAATTTTAGTTTGTTTTTATTAAGTTTTTACCGTTTGATTGTGTATCAGAAAAAAGACAGTAAATTAATTTGTTTCCTCTTCTTTCTGTTCCGACCTTTTATCCTTCTTATCTTTTTCCAGCTGCGGCAGGTATTCCTTGAGCACCTTCATCACGATCTCTTTCGTAATTATCGGTGTTATACGGACATATTTCCTTCCTGCCGGTGATTTATAAAACAAAATCATATCATCGATGTCCTGCTGCGTGTAATACTGGTCATACAAGTTCAACCGGTCTTCTTTCACCTTCGAGATAACCGTCTTTACCATTTCCATCACAGCTTTCATCTTTACCTGAGCCTTTGCCTTAGCCGTAGAATCCGTTTCCTGGTTCATCTTCTTAGTCAACAGGGGTATCAGTGAATCCATCACCTTCGTGGCGGTCGAATCATCCTTCATCAAATGAAACAACTCCCTGATCGAATCTTTTTTTGTTTGACCGAAACTTAACGTAAACACCCCAAGACAAACAAACAATACGAATGCTCTTTTTTTCATGTTCTTATAATTTTTAAATTTACATATTGCGTTCTTTACAATCTCCTGAAACAAACAGATACTGCCACAAAATAAAAGACAAAAATATCATTATTTTCTACAGCATTTGGTTCTTAAGTAGATATTTAATGATATATTTATCGATATAAGAGCTTACATTTCAGCATCCTGAGAATTATTAATTTTAATTATTAATTATTAATTAATTTATTCTCATGTCAGGTTTCCACTTCGTTGAAAGATAAGTCCTTGTTGCACGAATGCATAAAGCGAACATAACAATTGCCCCAGCACGATACCACCATTAAAGGCAGCCACATAATTCTGGGTATCTGTTACGTCTTCGGCAAAGTGTCCAAATCGGTCGGTAATTGGTGAAATAAAAATGATTGGTTTATCGGTACTTATTTTTACCACAGCATGGGTTGTCTCTATCGAATCAGGATTTTTTCCAACAACCATTTCAAAATGGTGCAGTGCTTCTTCATCCACTTTTCCGTATTCCGTGTAATCGGTTACATTGATTGCACTTACCATCGACGTATCCTTTGACGCCTTGCATACAAACCGGCTGGCAGGTGATTTGGGAGGTATCAGAAACTTTGACGTAACAAGGGTATTAAAGGCAGTATCTATAAGGTTAAAAATAGCGGGATTTACATTCGATGGTAATAACCTCCCTACAAAAGGCGATTTCAGATTACTTTGCGGGTTTTCAGGATGCCCATCATGCAGAAAAGAGTTTGCTCCGATAACCACCGAGCCGTTTATGGAATTTGTCTCCGGAGAATTGGCTGTACTGACACTAATCACCAGATCAGCATTTTCACCCGCAAGTACTGGTGGAAGAACCCGGTACTTTTCTTGTGAACTTGAACTGTTTTTCGTTGGATCCATCAGATCTTCAATGCACCAAACGGATACATTTAAAACTGTACTCGTATTCTTCCCAAATCTATAAATTGCCCGGGGACAATTCATTTTACTGTTGGCATCGTTGGGTGCATTGATGACGATTGGAACAGGCAAATCAACTGCCCGTAGCTTTGGATTGTTCATCGCGTTTAATACCGGTTCGGTTTCCCAACTCTTGTTTACAACAACTGTAATATTTACGGAACGATTCATAGTAAAACCTCCTGTTTTTTAGGTTATATATAGAAAAATAATTCTCTGTCGTAGTAGGTTCCGGTTACTTTGCAGAATGTTGTTCTTCCTTTAACAGGATTCTCGATTTGATTCATCTGATTCATCTAATTTGTAATCACATGAATCACTTTAATCACAATCAATACAGTTCAGACTTTTCTCACTTCACCCTTCCCCCGCACACCCAGGTTTTCCGGTAATAATCCTCATCCAGATCGCTTACATTAACGCCCTTGGATGTGGAAGCATGCAGAAATTTATTCTCTTTCAGGTAAATGCCTACATGGCTTATATTTGAGTCGGACCTGGACTTGCTGCTCGTATTAAAGAATACCAGGTCCCCCTCCTTCAGCTTACCCTTGCTTACCTTTTTGCAGTTTTTATTCATCATGTCAGATGAGTTCCGTTCTAGGGTCTTATGGTAAACACTTTTATACACGCTATAAACCAGAAATGAACAGTCTGTTCCCTTTCTGGACGTACCACCATCTCTGTGCGGCACATGCAACCACGAAGCCGCTTCCCGATAGAGTTCCACATTATCTTTTCTATCTTCATTCAGTCCCAACTCCTTGTATACATGGTTGTCCGATCTTTTTTCAATATGCCGCGAAGTGCTGCAACTGTAAAGTCCTAAAACAATACTCCAAAGAAGTAAATAACGAAACTGGATGTTCTTTTCTACGCTCATTCTTTCCGGATTAAGTAAATATTTTCCTCCTTTTAGCGTGGTTGCAAATAATCGTAGTTACAAAAGCCAAATAGTCAGCATCTTGCTAATTATCAATTTTTAATTATTAATTTTTAATTATTTAGTCCGTTGGATGAGGATGTCAGCCACGACAATTTATACGCTGAATATGTAACGTACAAAATTGCGAACTGTTGTTATGACCTGGTATCCGGTTATCAAATTCCTTCCTTTTTGTTTTATTTTTTTAGTATAATGTCAACCCGGGTTTGTTTATTGATTATCCATTTTCTTTAAAATTTCTCTCAACAAGTCATTGTGCTCTTGCTTTAAAGAAATGAATTTTGTTATCCATCTGTAAATCATATAACATACTCCAACAATCAAACCAAGATTAATAATTGGCCAAATGCTAAAAATTAAATGCTCCATGTTTTTTTTAAAAGTTTAAAATTTTATTCTTGTTACAAAGTGATTGTTGTATCTGCTCACCTTTAAACTTACAAATGTTTATCAGTAATAGTTTCCGGTTCATCTGACTTGAAATAACCGTTGTATGCAAATATTCAAATCCGGACATAAGTACGTGAAACAATACAATGTTCCATTACAGTTGCCATTCATCTTTCGCCTCTTCCGTCAAGCCGGAAGCAGTGATAGATAATAAGAATCAATTGCTTTCGAATAAATAAGACATTTAATTGTTCCATTTACTCAAAACGATTTATTTATTGTAAATAAATATGTATTCCAATTATTATGCCTACAATTAAACCAATTGCTAATAATAGTAGAAATGGTTTTAAAAGATAATTTAGAGTTTCCTTATTCATCTTTTTGTGAATTAGAATTTTAAATATTATATATTACAACAACTCAAAGCCTGTCGCTTGATTTTTTGTAGCCTTTCTCGTCAAGGTATAATTCTGTACAATGAATTGAAACTGATTTTATAAATACGTTTTAAATCCCTGTACTAATCCCATTTCATAACCGACAGCCTCATAAAATTTATGTGCATTTTTTCTGTGTCCTGCTGAAACAAACATGGTATAATAACAATTCCTGCTTTGCGCCATTGTCTCCAGGTGTTGCATCAGTTGTGTCCCAACCCCTCTTCCCCTAAATTTACTTTTCACCACTACATTTTCAATCACCATAAATGGCTGGCATTCTTTCACCAGGATCCATACACATAATGCCCATAGCAGTACCGGCTACTTCGTCATTTTCTCTGGCAACCAGGATTATATAACCGGAATCCTTTGACATTCGGCTGAAATTATCATTCATTTTGATAAGATCAGTTTTTTCACCACACAATTCTTCAAACAGTTCCGATAATAATGCTAAATCATTGATTGTTGCTTGCTCTATTTTTACCATTCTACGTTACTTTCTCTGCTAAATTCGTATTATCAACCCTTTTCAGTTGAAAAAATAAAACTTTTCCGGTAAAAAATAATTACGTAAGTAGCAAACACGATATTATCTAATATTTAAATGTTCCTGTTACTTGTAAATTACTCTTCAACAATTTGTTCCGTATATGTTTTACTAAGTATTCTGCCGGTAATATTACAATATGCCCACGGATAATAAATACCCAATGTAATAATTGTCAAAAGAATCTGACCCCATATATACAGAAAGTCCTTTTGTGGTTCCAACTCATAACCAAATCCTCTTCTGCTGTTCTCAGAGTTTGCAAATGTTCTGTCGACAAAGTATTTATACAGTCGTAGTCGTGCATACGGATAATAAATACCTATCGTAATGACGGACAAAAATATTTCCAGTAATATTTTACCGAATGAATTCCAGAAACTTGTTTCCCAATGGATGATATAGTCTTTGAATGTAACATTCACCATCCATTTATATAAATAATACAGGTAAGGAATTAATATCACAAAGGTTATCAGATTTGTATAGTAACCGACAGTCTTTTGATCGTAACTTCCGGTTTTGATTTGTATACTTACCAGTACAATTATCAAGGCCATTATAGGAAGAAAGGTAGCAAAAAACATTATCTTAAACAATTTACCGGCAGTGCCTCCAAAAATCAGGTTATTAGAGTCATGCGAGGTATTATCGACAAAGAATTTCTGCATTTTGGTAATAAACCAGGGGGAATAAATGCCCAGGGTTATAATGGTTAAGAACAATCCTAAGATAAACTTCCCTATAAATTGACCGAAAGTTCCTTCAAACACAAAGGACTCTCCTTTAAATTCAATACCCTCAATGGTTAGTTTCACCATATAGAAAATCATCGCATACGATAGTACAATTATCAATACCAGAATACCGTAAAATTCTAATATAGTCGAAGTCTGATGCGGTTGAATTATATTTTTGATATTCAAAACAAAATATACATATGGCACCATAAATAGCACCAGAAACAGGATCCATACGGTTATAAACCGCTGAGGTTTCAAATTGAATGCAAAGTAATCTTTCATTGTTTTAAATTTGTGTTAGTAGTTGTAGTATCTATTAGTTAAATATGTTTTTTAGTTCATGTATTTGAATCGCTCAAATTTCGACTTTAAATAATTACAAATTATCAATATAGTAAGAGAATTTGACTTATATGATTCTGTTTAAACAAATAATCATTCACTTGGACGGAAAAGAGGGACAATTCTCGGGTGTAAAACCAAAAAAAAGCAACAAGGCACTTAAAGGAAATTAGGGGATTTCATTATACCTGGCATTAATACTGATTTTGAAGTTTTGAGATATGTTTCTGCGTTAAAGCCAGCGTTAGTTCTGAAAAATCATCACAGCAATTGTTTACCAGGATGGAAGGAAGGTATTCCTGCTTTTTATTGACATAATCGGCAAGTTCACATAAATACTCTACAGGGTCATAGGGATTCATAGTTGTTGGTTTTTACAGTACGTACTTAGGAACAGGTTAATTGCAATATATTTTTTGGCAAAAATACAGAACCTTTTTATAAAATCATACGTTTTATATAATTATTTATAAACATAATTAAAAATGTCAGTGTTTATGCGGGTTTTCAGTTCGTAATAGCAGGGTATTGTGCAACGCAGGTTAATAAACGTCATGCTTTGTTGTATGATTTAACCTGTAAACCGATACTATTTTGCCTTCCCTCCTACCCTGAAACATTCAGGGTGTTATCGAAAAAGCAGTAGATTCCGGATATGGTCCATTCAGGATGCGGGTATGCTTTCTTTTTTTCGTTGTATCAGGCCTCTTAGACGTTTCCATCACGATGTCTTTCTATTCCTACCATTTTTCTACGGTTAACTTACCTATAACCTACCTATATCCCATAGTATATATGATATGGGATATAGGTGGGATATAGGTGGGATATCTATGGGATAACTAAGGGATAACTAAAAAGGGGTGTAAAAGAAATGTTGGAGACCTTGCCATTGAGCAAACTTCAAAATCAAGCAATCAAGCGGGTGCGTTTAAGGAACAGAATCTTACATCTGCTTTTTTGTAGAATGGATGTATATCTGCCGTGTAGGAAATTTCTGACAGTTGGGCAATGGTAGCTATAGCCATTTGTTTACTTTTGCTAAACAATACTGTAATTCAATTGATTTGCAGGCATTTAATACTTTAAAGAAGGGATAATCACAAATAACTCAGAAAAATCATCACAGCAAGTGCTCATCAAGATAGAAGGAATATTTTCTAGTTATTTATTTATAGAATCGGCAAGTTCACACGAAACGTTGATCCGTAATCTCATCAGCTATTTCAAAATAAATTCCCTAAGGCCGGAATGCTCTATCCACGATCCGGTCATTTAATATAATAAAATACGACATTATATGCCGACTACTCAATTTCTTTCTCAATACAAATCTTACAACTCTTTCTGCCTGTTTTTATCGCCTGTTCAAGAGAAACACCTTTAATATCTCCTTTGCAGGAACCTAACCCCTTGCAGGAATAGCTGGAATGATACGTTTTAGCATTGCTGTCGGTACAGATATAAACACTGGTGGATGTTTTTTCGAGTGTAAAACTGGAAAACAAAAGAAATGTAAACAAAGTAAGAGTTAGTTTTTTCAAAATAGTACGCTTTTAGATTGATTTTATAGTATTGAAATATGAACAACAGTACATTCAAAATAAATTCAGGAAAAATCTTCATCAATATCATGTCAACATAAAAAGAAAATATAAGCCTGTTATACAGGTTGTCGGGAAGTTTACGTTGAGCCGCCACCGCATAATAAGGATTTTTATATATTTATTTTCTGAGTGTGTTTAAAAATCAGGTTAATACAATTATATTGCGACAAATATACAGATTATTTGTATATTATGCTACATGTTTATGTAATATTTAATACATGTTTTTTATATACCCAATATACTTACATCTATTAGACTCTAAAAAAACAGGAAAACGCTCATCCCTCAAAATTAAGGGATCAAATCTCAAAATGTACGTAGTACTTTTGAGTGTTTTCTTAGTTTTTAAAAAACAAAATCTAAAAAATCTAAGAAAACAGGAAAACACTTTTGTGTACTTCGTACAACAAAAGGTTTGTTCATTCAAGCACTTTTGTGTGTTTAAAAATATTGCAACAAAAGTTTTGTAAAATCAATCACTTCTAAGCAATCCAGTAAGTTTGCATACTTCAATTCCAAAGCGAACAAACCTCAAAACGTACGAAGTACTTTTGAGTGTTTTCTTAGCTCTTAAAAATTCAGAATCAAAAAACATAAGAAAACACTTTTGTGTACTTCGTACAACAAAAGGTTTGTTCATTCAACTACTTTTGAGCGTTTAAAAGTCGTACAACAAAAGGTTTGCTCATTCAACTACTTTTGAGCGTTTAAAAGTCTTGCAACAAAAGGTTTGCTCATTCAAGTACTTTTGTGTACTTAATAGGTGTGCAATAAAAGGTTTAGAAGAACATACAACAAAAGGTCAGTATACCATAATACCCACGGAGTATTTTTCGTCATATCAGCTTCAACGGATAATATTTTCAATTATCTTTGTAATCCTACTGATTATAATCGGATTATATAACTACAACACAAGCAACTATGGGTAATAGTTCATTGGAATACGGCTGGTATTACCATATCTACAACAGAGGGAATAACAGTGAAATACTCTTTAAAGAGATGGGAAATTACATGTATTTCTTATCGCTGTATAAAAAATACATCGACCCCATAGCAGACACCTTGGCATACTGCCTCATGTCCAACCATTTCCATCTGGTGATACGGGTAAAAGAGAAGCAGGAGGTAAAGACATTTCAGGACCTGCATCTGTTTGACGAGAACTGGAAAGGAAAAAAGAACGACCGTAAACCAACTCCCTCTATGCAGTTTGCCCTTTTGTTCAATACTTATGCGAAAACAATAAACAAACAATACAAACGAAGCGGTACCTTATTCGAACACCCGTTCGAACGGCGTGTCATTGAGAATGAATACTATCTGAAACACTGCATTGCATACGCTCACGAAAACCCGGTAAAAGCCCGCTTGGTAAAATCCATGTCAGAATACACCTGGAGCTCTTTCAATGCCCTTATCAGCGACAAACCTACCTACATAAACCGGGAATTGGTCATGGCGATATTTGGAAACAAAGAATACTTTAAGTATTACCACAACGAAATTCCTTCTCTGACGGAGTTTGAAGAACTGTTTTAAACGAACCTGAAATCCAGGACGATCAAACCTTAAAATGTACGAAGTACTTTTGAGTATTTTCTTAGCTCTTAAAAAACAAAATCTAAAAAATCTAAGAAAACAGGAAAACACTTTTGTGTACTTCGTACAACAAAAGGTTTGAGCGTATCGAAAAAAGTTAGCTTGGATATCGGAAGCTGTTATACTTTTTTATACTGTTTCCTCAAAAAGTTCACATTTTAAATCTTAATATACCATAATATACCATAACTGCAATTAACAACCGAAAGTCAGATTTATTATACATGTATGTTTTACAGCAATTTAATACAAATGCAAACTCGAGATTGCAAATTAATGCAACGCTGCTACAGAGTTGTTTTTTAGCTAAAATTATTCGTTGAATAAAAATAATTGTCGTTCCTTTGCAGCGTTTTTAAGCTAACTATATTTATTCATATTTATGAGCAGTTTATCGCTATTCCTGGTCGTTTTACTAACCGGAATCTCCCTGGTGATTCTTGGCCTTGGTACGGCAATTTTATTAGCCCCACGATCTTTCAACCTTCAAAAAGGAGAACCTTACGAGTGCGGGATTCCAACACACGGAACTTCCTGGATGCAGTTTAAAGTAGGATATTACCTCTATGCTATCCTGTATTTAATGTTTGATGTTGAAACAATCTTCCTGTTCCCCTGGGCCACCATTGTGCGCGATCTGGGTATGCAGGGATTATACAGCATTATGTTTTTTATCGTGATCCTGGGATTGGGTCTGGCGTATGCATGGAAGAAAGGAGTACTAAAATGGAACTAAAAGATAATATAAAAGGAATTCATACAGCAGATTTCAAGGACAACGAGTACCTGGAAGAATATATCAAGGAACTTGAAGCCAATGGGGTGAATGTGGTTCTTAGCAAGATCGACGAACTGATCAACTGGGGACGCTCTAATTCGGTATGGCCATTGATTTATGCTACCAGCTGTTGCGGCATTGAGTTTATGTCGGCTGCTGCAGCACACCACGACATTTCACGCTTTGGAATGGAAGTAACGCGTAACAGTCCACGTCAGGCCGACCTGATGATTGTTGCCGGAACCATGGTGCATAAAATGGGACCTCTGATCCGCCGTGTTTACGACCAGATGGCAGAACCAAAATATGTACTGGCCATGGGTGCCTGCGCTATCTCTGGAGGACCGTTTGTCAATTCATACCACGTAATAAAAGGAGTTGACCAGATTATTCCGGTAGACGTATATGTACCTGGTTGCCCTCCACGTCCTGAATCGTTGTTCTACGGTTTAATGCAGTTGCAACGTAAGATTAAGGTTGAACAATTTTTGGGAAACAGACAGAGATAGTTCCGCGTTCAATGTTCCGTGTTCCGTGTTATGCAGGAATAGGGACATTTCATAAGTTATACATTACCTATTCATTATTTCGTTAATTGATACGTATCAGCCTAAGGCTATTATAAAAATAAATCAAGACCGGAGACCGTGAGCGGCACCCGGTGACTTTATAAAAGAAATGGAAAAAATAAAAGAGTTAATCCTTCAAACTGTTCCGGAAGCTGTTATTGAACAAAAACAGAAGCTGACGGTAACAGTAGAACCAAAAAAACTTCACCTGTTAGCCAAAACATTACGCGACAATGCAGCTCTGCCATTTGATTTTCTGGTATACCTGATCGGCATGGACCGTGGCGAAGAATTGGGCGTAAACTATTTACTTTCTTCTTCTATAGACCTTTCGAAAGAAATTGTCCTGAAAACAAACACCAGCGACCGTGAAAACCCACTGTTGTATTCCATAAGCGATTTATTCGAAACAGCCCAGTACAACGAACGCGAAGTGTTTGCCTTACTTGGAATCCGCTTTATCAACAACCCGGACATGCGTAAGTTCTTCCTGAACGGCGACTGGGTGGGATATCCGTTGCGTAAGGATTATGATGCTAACCCTGAATTAAACCCTGTTTCCCTGGAGAGCAAGGAAATAATCGACATTGCCCCACGTATCATGGAAACCCCTGATGGTAAATTGGTGGAGGAAACTGTCAACATTTTTGAAGACGACGATTATATTATCAACATAGGTCCACAGCATCCTTCAACACACGGGGTAATGCACTTCCGTACTGCATTGGACGGGGAGATTGTAAAGAAAATCGATGTACACAGTGGATATATCCATCGTGGTATTGAAAAACTGAGTGAAAGCCTGACATACCCACAAATACTTCACTTCACCGACCGTCTGGATTATCTGTCCGCCAACATCAACCGTCACGGGTTGTGTATGTGTGTAGAGAAAGCAGCGGAAATTGAAGTGCCTGAACGCGCACAGTATATCCGTACTATCATGGATGAGTTGAACCGCATTGACTCACACCTTCTAGCCTGGGCCTGCCAGTGTAACGACCTGGGTGCGATCACTGCCTTTATCTACGGGATGCGTGAACGTGAAATCATACTTGACATCTTTGAAAAGACCTGTGGAGGACGATTAATCATCAACCAGAATGTGGTAGGCGGCGTTATGTTCGACATTTATGCCGACTTCCAGAAAGACGTAAAAGCATTTATCCCGTATATGCGTGATAAACTGGTAGAATACGACCATTTCTTCTCACACAACGTTATTGCCCTGGGCCGTATGGTTACCATCGGTGTAATGAAAAAAGAAGACGCCATCAATTACGGCGTTACAGGGCCTGCCGGACGTGGATCAGGCTGGTCGTGCGATATACGCAAGCATATCCCGTATGCCATGTACAGCAAAGTGGATTTCAAAGAAGTGATCCGTACCGAAGGAGATTCGTATGCTCGCTATATGAACCGCCTGGACGAAATAGAACAATCATTGCACATCATAGAACAACTGATTGACAATATCCCTGCGGGTGATATCATCAACAAACCAAAACCTATTATCCGCCTTCCTGAAGGTGAATACTACCAACGGGTGGAAGCATGCCGTGGAGAGTTCGGAGTATTTATTGAAAGCCGCGGTGATAAAACACCGTACCGCCTGAAATTCCGTTCACCATCTATGGCGTTGGTATCGGCTATGCCATTGATCTGCAAAAATGAAAAAATATCCGACTTTATCGGTATCGGTGGATCCATGGACTATGTGATTCCGGATATAGACAGATGATTTTTAGTAGGTAGTAAGTAGTTGGTAGTAGGTAGTGCGGGGAATAGACTTCGTGATATTATTTCATGATATGATTGAAAAAGATATTATTTCATGATATGATGAAAAGAGATATTAGCCTACGATGATAGTTGATCAATTTAAAGTAAAAAAAAAAAATAGAATTTTCAATACAAATAAGATGAATGAGACACGGTCTTAATTCGTGTAATTCGTTTTTAAAATTTGTGTAATTCGTATTTAGTGTAATTAGTAATTAGTGTAATTAGTATATATGCAACAACCATTAGAAATTTCAAACCTGACAACCTGGTTAGACACAGTGCTTCGAAGCGGCTTACCCACTTTTTGGGTGCTGCTGATAGAATTTGTGCTGGTGGGTGTAGCCTTATTGGCTGCTTACGCGGTAATAGCCCTGATCCTTATTTATGCAGAACGCAAGATAACAGCGTTCTTCCAGGCTCGTATAGGCCCTAACCGTGTTGGGAAATACGGGCTTATCCAGAGTGTCGCAGATATGATCAAGATCCTGCTGAAGGAACTTATCAAGATTAACCGCGCTGACAGATTCCTGTTCATTGCAGCTCCTGTATTTATGATCGTAGCCTCCATGCTTACCTTTGGGGCTATTCCATTCGGGCAGGGACTTCATGCCATCGATTTCAACATCGGGGTACTGTATGTAACTGCTGTATCATCATTAGGAATTATCGGGGTGTTGCTGGCCGGTTGGTCAAGTAATAACAAATATTCCATGATTGGTGCCATGCGAAGTGGTGCACAGTTTGTGAGCTACGAATTATCGGCCGGCTTTGCCCTGATGACAATTGTAGTTCTTGCAGGAACCATGCAGTTCTCCACCATGATCGAAGGACAACGTTACTGCTGGAATCTATTCAACGGACATATATCTTCCATGATTGCTTTTGTATTGTACCTGATTTCAGGACATGCCGAAACTAACCGTGGACCATTTGACTTACCGGAAGCTGAATCGGAATTAACTGCCGGATACCACACAGAATATTCAGGTTTACAGTTCGGATTCTATTACCTGGCCGAATACCTGAACATGTTTATCATTGCCTCTATTGCCACTACCGTATTTTTAGGCGGATACATGCCTATTCAGGTTCACGGATGGGATGGTTTCAACCAGATCATGACGTATATCCCTACCTATGTATGGTTCTTTGGTAAAACGGCTGTACTGATTTTCCTGAGCTTATGGGTTCGCTGGTCATTCCCACGCTTGCGTATCGACCAGTTATTAAACCTGGAATGGAAATACCTGTTGCCAATCAACCTGGTGAATATAATCGTTATGGTGATCATTGTACTGACGGGATTGACATTGACGGATTTGTTTCCGGGACTGTTCTAAAGAAGTTTGAAGAGTTTGAATGTTTGAAGGGTTTGAATGTTTGAAGTGTTTGAGCATCAAGAAGAGAGAAGAAATAAAGAAACTTTGAAATAGTAAATAGTAAATTACTAAATAGTAAATATAAAGATGAGTTCAGTATCAAAATATTTTTCAGGATTGTTTACAGGCATTGGTTCCTTACTTGGAGGGATGGCTGTAACATGGAAAGAGTTGTGGACGAAGAAAGTCACCCAACAATATCCTGAGAACAGGGACACCCTGGTTATATCCGACCGTTTCCGCGCTGAGTTGACCATGCCGCATGATGAGAATAATGAACATGCATGTACGGCTTGCGGCATCTGCGAAATGAACTGCCCGAACGGCACCATTACGGTCAACTCTAAAATGATTGAAACCGAAGATGGCAAGAAGAAAAAAGTGCTGGATACCTACATATGGGACCTTGGCATGTGTACCTTTTGCAACCTGTGCGTATTGACTTGTCCGTCGAGTGCCATTAAGTTTGAGAACACATTTGAAAATGCGGTATTTACCCGCAGCAAACTGGTACAGCAATTGAACCATGAAGGTTCAAAAATGCGTGAAAAGATTAAAGTGGAAAGACCTGCTGCACCTGTAGCACCAAAAGCTCCCGTTGTAGAAACTGAAGTTAAAGCACCAGTTGCTGTTCCTGAAGTAAAAGCGGAAGCTCCTGTTGTTACACCTGAAGCGAAAACAGAACAACCACTGGCAGCAGTACTGGCAGCAGTAAAAGAATCGAAAGCAGAAGTTGCTGAAACTCCTGCAGTTGCAGAAGCACCGGTTGAAAAGCCTGTAGTGAAAGCAGAAGAACCAGCAGCTTCTAAAGAAGTAAAGGCTACAGATACAGAAGCAACAGCTGAAACGAGCGAAAAATAATACTAACAGAATCAATATAGGATAATCAACCGATTATGGCAGAACAAATTATATTTTACATTTTAGCGGCAGTTATTGCAATCTTTTCTATTCTGGCAGTAACATCAAAAAACATCATCCGGTCAGCAACTTATTTATTATTCGTATTATTAGCCACTGCGGGCTTATACCTGCTGTTGGGATATAATTACCTGTTTGCCGTACAGATTGCAGTATATGCAGGAGGAGTTATGGTGCTGTTTATTTTTGCTATCCTGCTTACCAACAAACCGGGTGAGAACGTAAAAACCGAATTACCGGTACGACGCATTGTTGCAGGAGTAACGGCTATAGCCGGCCTGGCATTTTGTGCACATATCATTTACTACAATGTCAACAAAGTCATTAACTATGTTGAACTTAAAGAACTGACTCCCCAACAAATTGGACATACCATGATGGGAACAGATAAATACCAGTACTTATTGCCTTTCGAAACTATCAGTATCTTATTGCTGGCTTGTATCGTTGGGGCTATTATGATTGCAAGAAAAAGATAGAAAGAAGTAAGTAGTCGGTAGTCGGTAGACTGCTCACAACTACCTGCTACCAACTACATACTACCTACTATTAACTACTAACTACCAACTATATATGGGTGATTTATTAACAACTTTTCTATCAGGACCTGTTCCTGTAGAAGCTTATTTAGGATTAAGTTTATTGATGTTCTTTGCAGGAATTTACGGATTCCTTTCACGCAAGAGTTTGCTAATGATATTAATCTCCATTGAACTTATGCTCAATGCAGCGGATATAAACTTTGTGGTGTTCAACCGCTATTTTTATTCCGGACATTTGGAAGGATTCTACTTTACCCTTTTCACCATTGCCATTGCAGCTTGCGAAACAGCAGTTGCCATAGCCATCATTATCAATATCTACCGCAATTTGAGTAGCGTTGAAGTGGGTAATCTGGACCAAATGAAAAACTAAGACATTTTCTATTTACCATTTACGAATTACAATTTACAATTATAGATTATGCAATATACCTTATTAATTTTACTCCTTCCGCTTCTTAGTTTCATTATTCTGGGACTTGTTGATAACAAATGGAGCCCCAAAGTTGCCGGTACCATTGGAACTGTTGTCCTGGGAATCATTACTGCGCTGTCGTATTACGCAGCATGGGAATATTTCACAATGCACCAGGTTGCCGGAGTATACGAAAAAGTAATCCCGTTCGATATCGAATGGTTGCGTTTTACCGAGTTCCTACATATCAATTTAGGTATCCTGCTGGATCCTATCTCGGTGATGATGCTGGTGGTAATTACAACCGTATCATTCATGGTAAACATTTACAGCCTTGGATACATGGTCAATGAAAAAGGATTTGAACGCTATTATGCTTTCCTTTCCCTGTTTACGTTTTCCATGTTGGGACTGGTAATTGCTACCAATATCTTCCAAATGTATATCTTCTGGGAATTAGTAGGTGTATCATCATACCTCTTGATTGGTTTCTATTATACAAAACCTTCAGCCGTTGCTGCAGCCAAAAAAGCATTTATTGTTACCCGGTTTGCCGACTTATTTTTCCTGATTGGTATCCTGATACTTTCGTTCTATACAAAGACATTTGATTTTGGATTATTAACTTCTGGCGATCCTAAAGTATTTGCAGGAGCTGCAGGTGCTACGTTTATGGGCTTTTCTGTATTAAGCTGGGCAATGGCAGGTATCTTTATCGGTGGTGCCGGTAAATCAGCTATGTTCCCGTTACAAATATGGTTGCCGGATGCTATGGAAGGCCCGACTCCTGTTTCAGCTTTAATACATGCTGCCACCATGGTAGTTGCCGGAGTATTCCTGGTAGCACGTCTTTTCCCTGTTTATATTACATACACTCCTGAAGTCTTACACGGCATTGCGTACGTAGGTGCATTTACGTCACTTTTTGCTGCCGTTATTGCCTGTGTGCAAACCGATATTAAACGCGTACTGGCATTCTCCACCATATCCCAGATTGGGTTTATGATGGTTGCCCTGGGTGTTTCAGGATACGGTGAACACGAAGGACTGGGTTACATGGCTTCAATGTTCCACCTGTTTACACACGCCATGTTCAAAGCCTTGTTGTTCCTGGGAGCAGGTTCGGTGATACATGCCGTACACAGCAACGAAATGACTCATATGGGTGGTTTACGCAAATATATGCCTATCACCAACTGGACATTTCTGATTGCCTGCCTTGCTATTGCAGGTATTCCTCCTTTCTCCGGATTCTTCAGTAAAGATGAGATATTATCAGCCTGTTATGAATATAGCCCGTACATGGGTGTAACCATGACTTTCATTGCCGGTTTAACGGCTTTCTATATGTTCCGGTTGTATTTCAACATATTCTGGGGTAAAGAACATAAACACGAACATACTCCACATGAATCCCCTTTTGCCATGGCATTCCCGCTGGTATTCCTGGCTACTGTTACCGTATTTGGCGGATGGATTCCTTTTGGACATTTCGTAACGAGTGACCGTATGAACTACGATATCCACCTGGATATGACAGTGGCAAGTATCAGTGTGATCGTTGCAGTTATTTCTATATTAGTAGCAATGGTCATGTACCGCAAGGAAAGTGAAGTACCGAAGAAACTGGCTGTTGCATTCTCCGGACTGCATAAGGCTGCCAGTCATCGTTTTTATATTGACGAAGTATACCTGTTTATTACCAAGAAAATTGTTTTCAACAGCATATCAAAACCTCTGGCCTGGTTCGACCGTCATATCATTGATGCAACTATGGACGGATTTGCAAATACCACCCAATGGGTATCGGTTAAGATCAAAGGCTTCCAGTCAGGACAGGTGCAACAATATGCTTATGTATTCCTTTTAGGTACATTGGTGATTACGTTATTGGTTTTATTTATTTAAGGAAAAATGATTTGCACGTATTTTCAATAAATAACTTAACCTTATTTTGATGATAGTTCACTTATGAATAAATACTTAAGTGTGAAATTAAAAGTCATTTCATTTATGTTAATGATTTTAGTGGTGTTAATTCATTCACAAAATATTGGCACTACACCAATGGCTGGAAATATTGTAATAGATCATGGGTATAGTTTTTATTTCCAAAATATCATTAGCAATGGAATATGTTTAATTGCAGTTCCTTTATTTTTCAGTATATCAGGATATTTGTTTTTTTTGAAATTTGAAGGTAGTTTTAAAGAATTTAATTCTAAAATTACAAAGAGAGTCAGATCACTTGTTGTTCCTTATTTATTCTGGTCAATTGGAGTTTTACTTTTTATTTTTACGTTACAATTATTGCCGGTATCAAAGTATCTTTTTGAAAGTAAGTTTATAAAGGATTATTCGACAAGAGAATTGTTAATTAAGATCTTTGTTTTACCAATACCTTTACAATTATGGTTTGTAAGAGATTTAATTTTACTTACTTTTATTTCGCCTTTAATATATTGGTCAATCAAAAGGTTAAAATTAATTACGATACTCATCTTCTTTATTACATGGGTTCTTGATGTTGATTTTGTAATTTTATCGAATACATCTTTGTTATTCTTCTTTATAGGAGCATTTCTAAGTATTAATAAAAAAACGATCCTTCTAAATGATTTTTCTAAAAGATATTGGATCTATACTGGATTTTGGTTAGTTTTGATATTTATTAAGGTTACACTGTTGTATTTGTATTTTCATAATCAAATTATATTAAACCTTTTAAATGATGCTTGTATAATTATTGGTATTATTGCTATCTGGAGTTTATATGATTTTTTGTTTAAAAATAAAGACTTGAGTATATCTAGATATTATGGCATTTTCTCATTTTCATTCTTTATTTATGCTTTTCATATACCATCTTTGCCATTCCTGATAAAAGTAATTTTTTATTTTTTAGGAAAAACTGAATTTGTTTCATTATTAAACTATATAACAGCTCCAATAATAATTATATTTTTTTCAATTATATCGGGTAATTATTTAAAACATAATACTCCAGCTTTTTATAGAATTATTACTGGTGGGAGATAAAAATATATTGTAATATTAGAATTCTGAATTTTTGGAATATCTAAATCAAATGAATATATCTTTGTACTTTTTGGAACTGAATACTGATTGAAGGAAATGCTTAAGGGTTATTATCCAACAATCTCAAAAGAATACTCTTTATAATTAAACAACTGTAAATTCCATATTAATTCTTTATATATGAACTTTTTATCCTTATTCGTTCTTATTCCGGCTTTGATGATGATGGGCTTGTTCCTGTCGAACAATCGCAAGCAACTATTGGCCGTCATGACTACCGGAGCAATACTTTTGATGACATTATCCGGAGTATTGGCCTATATGTACTTTGTCGGGCGTGCTGCAGGTGATACTGCCACCATGCTGTTTACAGCAGATACAGTGTGGTATGCTCCTTTCAATATCCACTACTCAGTAGGTGTTGACGGTATATCGGTAGCAATGCTTATCCTGACGTCCATTATCGTTTTCACAGGTGTATTTGCTTCGTGGAAAATCGATCCGCTACCTAAGGAATTCTTCTTGTGGTATAGCCTGTTATCAATAGGTGTTTACGGGTTCTTTATATCCACCGACCTGTTTACCATGTTCATGTACTATGAAATAGCGCTGATTCCTATGTACCTGTTGATTGGTATTTGGGGAACAGGTAAAAAAGAATATGCAGCCATGAAGCTGACATTGATGTTGATGGGTGGTTCGGCGCTGTTATTAGTAGGTATCTTAGGTATATATTATACTTCGGGTGCAACCAGCATGAATATCCTGGAAATAGCCAAAATGAAGATTCCTATTGAAATGCAGTATTACTTCTTCCCACTAACCTTTACAGGTTTTGGGGTACTGGGTGCTATGTTTCCTTTCCATACATGGTCACCAGATGGTCATGCCTCCGCTCCTACTGCCGTATCGATGTTGCATGCAGGCGTATTAATGAAACTGGGGGGATACGGTTGTTTCCGTGTTGCCATGTACCTGATGCCACAGGCTGCCCACGAACTGGCATGGATCTTTTTAATCTTAACAGGTATCAGTGTGGTATATGGAGCTTTTGCTGCCATTCACCAAACTGACCTGAAATATATCAATGCGTATTCTTCAGTTAGCCACTGTGGTCTTGTACTCTTCGCTATCCTGATGATGAATGAAACAGCTGCTACAGGTGCTATCCTGCAAATGCTTTCTCACGGTTTAACAACAGCCCTTTTCTTTGCCTTGATCGGAATGATTTACGGAAGGACACATACCCGTTTGATTACAGAAATGAGTGGTTTAATGAAAGTAATTCCTTTCCTGGGTGTATGTTTTGTGATAGCAGGGTTAGGTTCACTGGGATTACCAAGTCTAAGCGGTTTCGTAGCTGAAATGACTATTTTCGTTGGCTCATTCCAGCATACCGATCTGTTCCACCGGATATTGACCGTTCTTGCCTGTAGTTCCATTGTGATTACAGCTGTGTATATTTTACGTATGGTTGGTAAATTCTTATTGGGAAAAATAGTCAATGAGCATTTTGAACATTTGACAGATGCCACCTGGTATGAAAGAATATCAGTGGTAACACTGCTGTTTTTTATGTTCGCACTTGGTTCTGCACCTTTCTGGATTACAAATATAATTCATGCAAGCGTGCTTCCGGTAATTGGTCAATTAGTTAAGTAGTTAATTGGTTAATTGGTTAATTGGTTAATTGGTTAATTGGTTAATTGAAGATTAAATAGAAAAAGTTTAAAAGCTTTGAAGTTTAAAGTTGAAATTCACAAGTTCAACAAATAATCAAATAAACTTTTCTAAAGTTATAAAAATAAACTCCCTGATTTAATGGGATTCAACAATTCAAGATTATATGGATTACAGTAGTTTTTTACAAATGAGCGAAGAATTTTCACTGTTGGCGGTGATGATTATCCTTTTGGTTTTCGATATATTCGCAGGCGAAAAAGGATTGAAGTATTTTCAACCTGTGGCACTGGTACTCTTTGCCGCACACACCCTGCTTAACTGCATTCCACGTGAAGCATTCTCCATAGCCGGTGGCATGTACCAGTATGTACCTATACAGACGTATGTGAAAACAATCCTGAACGTAGGAACACTGATTGTACTGCTGCAGGCACATAAATTCCTGAACGAAGATGCCAACCGCATTAAACGGGGTGAATTCTACTTCCTTACCTTGTCCACCTTGTTGGGAATGTATTTCATGATCTCTGCGGGAAACTTCCTGATGTTCTTTATCGGACTTGAAACAGCATCTATTCCTATGGCTACCCTGGTGGCTTTTGATAAATACAACCATAAATCGGCAGAAGCAGGTGCCAAATACATTCTGTCAGCAGTATTTGCATCCAGCATCTCATTATTCGGCATGTCACTGATATACGGTTCAACCGGAACGCTTTATTTCAGTGACCTGGCTACCCTGATCACTGGTACACCTTTACAGATTATGGCATTTGTATTCTTCTCGGTAGGATTATTCTTCAAAATATCCCTGGTACCTTTCCACCTCTGGACACCGGATGTATACGAAGGTGCACAGACCAATATTACCTCTTACCTTTCGGTGATTTCAAAAGGTGCTGCCGTATTTGTTTTGTTCACCCTGCTAATTAAAGTATTTGGTAACCTGATCACACAATGGCAACCGATTCTGTATGGCCTTGCCGTTGTGAGTATCACTGTCGCCAATGTGTTTGCCATACGCCAACAGAATTTAAAGCGATTTCTGGCATTTTCTTCCATATCCCAGGCCGGTTATATCCTGCTGGCAATTATTAGCGGTACGGCCCTTGGAATGACTTCCCTGGTATATTACGTGCTGGTATATATGTTCTCCAACCTGGCAGCTTTCGGTGTAATATCCGTAATTGAAAACCAGACTAAGAAAGTGAACATGTCCGATTATGACGGATTGTACCAGACGAACCCTCGCCTGAGTTTCGTGATGATGATTGCTTTATTCTCTTTGGCAGGTATTCCTCCTTTTGCGGGATTCTTCAGCAAGTTCTTTGTATTCTCGGCTGCAGCACAACAGGGATTTTATGTACTGGTATTTATTGCGTTGCTCAATACGATCATATCTTTGTATTACTACCTGTTGGTAATCAAATCCATGTTCCTGAATAAAAGCGAAAACCCGATAGAAGTGGTAAAAAGCGATGTACCTGTAAAAATCAGTTTTATCCTTTGTACATTGGGTATCCTACTGGTTGGTCTGTTCAGTACCATTTACAATCAAATCGCTGTATTCAGCTTTGGAATATAAGTAACCCCTAACCCCTGAAGGGGAATTAAAAAAACCCGCTGTAAGTTTGACTTACAGCGGGTTTTAATTTATACTCAGTTCTTAAACATAGGCAGTTCATAGCTCTACCCTAATTCAAAGAATTCACTTAGTCACATTATAATCTAAAGCCATGAATTTATTTCAATCGTTGTTTTACAAACTGACTGATAAAATCAACTGTTTCATCGATACCAAGTACGGAAGAGTTAATGCATAAATGATACGATTCAGCCACTCCCCATGTTTTATTGCTGAAATAGTTATAGTATTCCGAACGTTTCTTATCCGTTTTTTCAATTACTTCCTGCGCCTTCTCACGAGTAATGTTTTTATCCAGGGCAACACGTTTCACACGGTCGTTCGTATCGGCAGTTATAAATACATTTATGCAACGGGGATGATCCCGCAGTATATAATCAGCGCAACGACCTACGAATACACTTGACTTCTCTTCTGCCAGTTCACGGATAATATCACTTTGTATTTTGAAGAAAGTCTCGTTCGACAGATAATTGTTTACATACACTTCGTTGCTGATATTGGTGCGTAATCCCAGCAACCCTCCGATAATACTATGGCTTTTCTTTTCGTCAGCATTTTCAAAGAACTCTTTTGCCAGACCACTTTCTTTCGAAGCAAGCTGTATCAGTTCTTTGTCATAAAAAGCGATACCAAAGCGTGTAGCCAGCTTCTCTCCTATCTGCCTGCCCCCACTACCCAGTTGACGGCCAATATTTATTACAAACTTTTCATTCATGATAGTTATATTTTTGAATTAGATAAAAGACATAAGAACAAAGACATAAGATAAAAGACAATCCATTCAACACAGAACGCTGAACACGGAACATTTAAACAATAACAGGCTTCCTGAACTTCCGGAACTGCGAAACAAGCAGATATGTTGATATCACACTGGAGGCCAGATCTGCTGCCGGCATGCTGTACCAGACTCCTTTCAATCCGAATATCATAGGAAGAATAAGCAAACAAGGCAGTAAAAATATTAACTGGCGCGTTAACGACAGGAATATAGCTTTTCCTGCCATGCCAATGCTTTGGAAGAAGTTGGCAGTAACCATGGGCAATCCGACAATAGGAAAAAATACAATCACAATGCGCAATCCTTCGGAAGCCATATTAATCAAAGTCTTGTCGGTAGTAAAGACCGATGCCACTGCATGTGGTGAAAATTCTCCAATAAGAAAACCCAGCGTCATGACACCTGTTGCCAGGAAAAGAGTTTTCTTCAGTACCTCGGTTACCCGATCATAATGACCGGCACCAAAATTATATCCGGCTATGGGTTGCATACCCTGATTGATTCCCATAACAATCATCACAAAAAGAAAGACTACCCTGTTTACAATTCCATATGCACCAACAGCTAAATCGCCACCGTAGTGAATCAGACCTTGATTAATGAGTACGACGATAACGCACGAAGCTGCATTCATTAAAAAAGGAGATAATCCGATAGCCATTGAATCAACAACAATCTTACGCTGCAAGCGGAATGTTCCTTTTTTCAGGTGAATAAAATGCTTTTTGTTGCTAAAGATATTGATTTGCCAAACAAGCATTACGACTTGCGAAATGACAGTAGCAAAAGCACTACCCTGAATACCCCATTTGAATACAAAAATAAACAGAGGATTTAATATAACATTTATCAGTACCGAACAAAGTGTGGTATACATGGCTTTTTGAGGACGTCCTGTAGAACGAAGCAAGGCATTCAGGCCAAGGAACATGTGCGTGACCACATTGCCAAGCAGAATAACCACCATATACTGGTGCGCATAAGGTAGGGTAGCAGCACTTGCCCCAAAGAAATAGAGGATCGGATCCAGGAATGACAACACCACCACAGTATAGGCAAGTCCCAGGATAATATTGAGGATAAATACATTTCCCAGTATCTTATTTGCCGTATCGTAGTCCTTTTGCCCAAGTCTTACGGACATTAGTGTAGAAGCTCCCACTCCGACTAATGAACCGAAAGCAGCTGCCAGGTTCATCAACGGAAACGTAAGTGCCAGTCCTGAAATTGCCAATGCACCCACACCATGTCCAATAAAAATACTATCGGTAATGTTGTACAACGACGAAGCCGTCATGGCAATAATCGCCGGAATGGCATATTGCATCAGTAATTTCCCTACTTTTTCTGTCCCTAACGCAATAGGCAGGTCTTTTGATTCCATCTGTTCCTTTTAAATATTTTTATCCGGGTGCAAAGGTACTAAAAAGAGATTATGCTTTCAATACATCTTGTCAACCTTTCGTTTTAGATATAAAGGGAAATCGGATAGATTTTCGAGAGGGTTACCTGGGGGCTCAGAGAGCTAAACCCCTCCCAACCCCCAGGCAACCCCCAGGTAACCCCCAGGCAAGCCCCTCGAAAGTCACTCTATACTATGGAGTAATGACCCTACCACATTCAGGAAACAGGGATATATTGCAAATAACGTGACTATCCGGTTAATATTTTTGACTATTTATATTTATTCCCTATTTATTTTCTGTTTTCACACAAACGAAATGTATATATAACATAAATTTATTGCATTTTTATACATATTGAAAAATCATTTTTTATCACATTATTCCAGAGAAACGCTCTTTTCATAAATACAAATAGCCTTTCTACATATTTTTGTTTTTAGGAGCTATTTTAGTATCTTTGAACTCCATTAACGAAAAAGAAATGAACAAATTAACTGACTCATTCCAGGTTATCTATCAAAAGTATCCGCATCTGCTTATCCTGCTTATTAGTATGTTGTTAACGTTACCCTGGATTACCATGGGGGAATTCTATGTAAAGGGAGAACCGCGGGAAGCAACGGTAGCAACGTACATCCTGAATACGGGCAACTGGGTACTGCCTGCCGATTATGCGGACGAAGTGGCGTACAAGCCACCGTTTATGCATTGGTTTATTGCTGCATTCTCCCTGCCTGCCGGACATGTAACCGAAACAACCGCCCGCCTGCCTTCTGCATTGGGGTTGATAGGCATAACCATGATGTTCTTTACCTTGCTTTATAAGCGGAAATCCGGCTCATTGGCAGCACTGGCATCACTAATCCTGCTAACCAGTTTTGAAATGCATCGCTCGGGTATTGAAGCAAGGGTTGACATGACGCTTGCCTTTTTTATGATAGGAGCCCTGTTTAGTTTATTTCGCTGGGAAGAGAATGGGCTGAAAGGGTATCCATTCCTTATCCCGCTCTTCCTGGGTGGAGCTGCATTGGTAAAAGGTCCTGTAGGTATTATATTGCCATGCCTTGTTTTTGGAATCTATTTGCTTATACTGCAACGTTATTCCCTGTGGAAAATCATTTATAAAAATCTGTTTGTAGCATTGCCGGCATTGGTTATACTTCTCATCTGGTATGTGCTGGCATATCAACAGGGGGGAACTCATTTTTTAAACATCGTGTATGCTGAGAACTTCGGCAGGTTCTTAGGCGGGGACAGCAAATCACTTGGTATTTCGTATGAGTTAGGGCATAAAGGACCTTTCTGGTATTATATTCCTGCCATTATACTTGGATTCTTACCCTGGTCGTTCCTGCTTATATTCAGTGCATTCGGCATATCGTACAAAGGCTTGTTCAAAGGCTTCAAACCTCAGAAATCTGTATTCTGGCAAAAACTTGATTCTTTGGATAAGCTTACTTTGTTCAGCATTGTTTCCGTAGTCGTGATACTTACCTTCTATGCCATCCCAACTTCCAAAAGGAGCGTGTATATTATGCCAGCCTATCCGTTTGCAGCATACTTGCTAACCCTATTATTTGAATGGGCATTGGAAGCCAAACCTAAATTCATTAAGGGGATTGGCTCGATTATCCTTGTATTATCGGGAATAGTCCTGCTACTTCAGTTTATCTTCCGGTTTGTTGATCTGTCAAATATTGCTGCTTCTCTGATGCATGATGCCAGAACCCTCCATGATGTTAATACATTCTCGGTAGCATTTCAGAATCCGACATGGCTGGCTATGTCTATGTGGGTTGCATTGTTTGCAGCAGGTATTGGTTATTGGTTGCTCAGGAAAAGAGAGGTTTCATATACAACTATTTTTGGGATAATGGGGTTGTTTATTTGTTTTCAGGTTTATATGGAAGCTTCCGTATTTCCGGTATTCAAAGATTCTTATTCGTCCCGCCCCTTTGCCGAAAAGATTGAGGCTAAGTACGACCTGAAAGGCAACACCTATGTGATCAATGATCTGTCAGAATCTCCTAATATGTACGGGCTGAATTTTTATACAGGCAATCATTTTAGGAACTTTGAAAAGGAATTGCCTGCAAAAGGGTATTTTATTACCGGTTCTAAAATGATTGATAAAATCAGGACTAAATATGCCGGTCAATATACTTTTGAAGTGCTGGATCAATCAGATAACAAATACAACGACTTTAATGATGTCATGGTGGTATGTAAAATTATCAGGTTGGATAAATGACCCCAAGCCCCTAAAGGGGATGTTAAGAGTGGTTAGCGAAATAGGTTCTTTTTGAGCTAAATAGTTTACGAGATGATTGTAAATTACATCTCCTTTAAAAGTTAGGGTCAACAAAATCAAATTAAATTTATAGACACTTCTTTTAATTTTAGACAGGTATTCCTGGTCTTAAATAATCTAAAATATTTAATGATATATTTGCCGATCTGCAAATGCTTACATCTCAGAGTCCTGGAAATTACTTATAATGAATATCAGCTTTTGCACCCTTAGTTTGTTTTTTATCTTTTAGTAATGACTATATCATTGGAATTTCATTGAAATAAATTATATATTGATAATTATTCCATAGGTAATTAATTATTAATTACATATAAGCTAATAGATTAATAGTTCAAGTTTATACTGTGTTGCTGAATCAAAAAATCCCATACCGATTTTAAAGGTATGGGATTCTTTTTTAGGTTTAATGAAATTTACCTACATTTTCACGATCATTTTTCCTATATTTTCACCGTTGAATAATCCGATAAAGGCAGTAGGTAACTGGTCAAAACCATAAAAAACAGTTTCTGTAAAATCTATTCTACCCTCATGAACCCATTGGGTCAAATGTTCGATTGCTTCTGGGAATTCACTCTTATAATTGCCGACAGTAAATCCTTGCATCATCACATTTTTAGTTAGAAGCGTAGGTTGTATACGCGGACCTACAGGTATATCGGTGCTGTTATACAAGGCAATTTGCCCACAGATGGCAACCCTTGACTGAACGTTTAAATTATCGATAACAGCATCAGAAATGCTGCCACCCACATTATCAAAATAGACATCTACACCATCGTTGCATATTGTTGCAATGGCTTTATTCACATACGTAGTAGTCTTATAGTTTATGGCTTCATCAAATCCGAACTTCTCTACTAATAATTTCACCTTTTCTTCAGAACCTGTAATTCCTACTACCCGGCATCCCTGTATTTTGGCAATCTGTCCAACCACAATACCCACCGCACCAGCTGCACCCGAAACAACAACCGTTTCTCCTGCCAGAGGTTTGCAAATGTGCATCAATCCAATATAGGCAGTAATTCCGGTCATTCCCAGTACACTCAGGTAATAACTTAATGGGTGTTGAGTAGTATCCACTTTTTGCAATCCCTTATCCGGAATAACTGTACTTTCCCTCCAGGGCAGCATACCCAACACAATATCGCCGGATTTAAAGAGGTCTGACTTGCTTTCCACAATAGTTGCGAGTACAGATCCTTCGATAGGTTTGTCGGTCTGGAAAGCGTGAATATAGGATTTAGCATCATTCATCCGTCCGCGCATATAGGGATCGACCGAAAAACAGAGAGGTTTTAACATCACATCACCGGCCTTTACCTTCGGGATTTCAATACTCTCAAACCTAAAATCCGCTAACTGAGGCATACCTTTTGGTCTGGATGCCAATACTATCTGTATTGTCTTCATTTTATTATTAAAATTAAAATTATTCGTTTAACCCAACTAACGCCCTATCATAAATTGTTTGAAGTTTCGACAAGAAACTTCGTACTTATCATGATGATTCAAGACTGGTAATTTATTTTACAAATAAGTTGTAGGTTCAGTAACAGAAATTCAACAATAGTTGAATTTCTGTCTAATCACTAATCTGACACAACTTAAAAAGGATCTGTCAAACTACTAATGCGGATAAGTTTTTTAATGGCGAACTCATCAATTCCCAATTCGGATAGTTCCTGTCCGTAACCGGAACCTTTTGAACCTCCAAAAGGCAAATCTGCCTGGGTCCAGGTTGGGTGATTGATATAAACCATACCGGTCTCAATCTGGTCAGCAACCCTTTTACCGCGTTCAATGTCTTGTGTAAATACAGATCCTCCCAACCCATAGGGAGAATCGTTTGCCAGATCAATGGCTGCCTGTTCATCTTTCACACGGTAAAAAGAAGCAACCGGCCCGAATAATTCTTCGTAATAAGCAGGATTATCGGAGCCAATGCCTGTTAAAATAGTAGGCTCCATAAAAGCACCAGGACGATTTACCCGATGACCTCCAAGCAGAACTTTTGCTCCTGCATCCACCGACCTCTTTACCTGATCTAACAAATGGATTAACGCTTCCTCGCTACTCAACGGACCTAACTCAGTAGTTGGATCTGTAGGATCACCTACCTTTAGCTTTGAGAGTTTTTCTTTGAACTTCTTCAGGAATTCATCAGCAATGGATTCAACAGCAATAAACCGCTTAGAGGCTACACAACACTGTCCGTTGTTGTTTATTCTTCCTACAACAGCCCATTCCACCGTTTTATCCATTTCGGCATCTTCAAGTATGATAAAGGCATCACTCCCACCCAATTCAAGAACAGACTTCTTTAAGTATTTTCCTGCCTCAGAGGCAAGACTTGCGCCAGCCAATTCACTACCAGTAAGCGAAACACCTTTTATGCGGACATCCGAGACAATCTCCGAAGCACGTTTCCCCGATATCAAAAGATTGGTGTAGAGTCCGGCAGGCGCATTTGCTTCTTTAAATAAATCCTCAATGGCTATGGCACACTGAGGGACAATGGAAGCATGTTTCAGCAAAATGGTATTTCCAACCATTATATTAGGTGCTACAAAACGAGCAACCTGATAAAAAGGGAAATTCCATGGTTCAACACCCAACAGGACTCCCATTGGTGTAAAGCGAACAAACGCTTCTCCAAATTCAGGATTGAAAGCTTTGTCAGCCAGAAATTGGGCACCATTGGTGGCATAATAGTCTAAAATATCAGCACTCAAATCGATCTCACCTTCGGCCTGAGCTATAATTTTACCCATTTCAAGGGTAATCAGTTTTGCTAAAGAGGTTTTCTTTGTACGCATTAAAGCTGCTACTTTATGTAATAAATCAGCCCTTTCTTTATATGTAGTTTTTCTCCAGTCCCCGAATGTGATTGTTGATTTGGCTATGGCAGCATCTACTTCTTTAATCGTCATTTCAGAAAATGACTTAACGAGATTATTTGTTGATGGATTAATTGTTTGAATTGACATACTCTTTTATTTTAAAATGAATAATTTCCATGTAAACTATCGTAATAACGATAATTCTTTTTCCGGATTCAACTTTCAAAGGTATTGACAATCTTTTTAAAAGTTGTTACATTATTCCACAAATCAATTGCAACATTCACACATTCAACAAAATATATAAAAACAAATATTGCTTTTCTTTTACAGAGGTGTTCTATTAAATAATAAATTCATTCTTTTTTCCGGTTGTATTTCAGTCAACAAAATATTGGATTACAGATTCTACCTTTTTATCTGATAAACATATTACCATTTTTTCTGTTATTATTTAAAAAATTATCCTTAGTTGCGTAGAAGTAATTTAAGAAATGCCGGATGTTATTGATTGCTCGTTTTAACCTTTAAGAAACAGATTGTAAAAATAAGAAATACAGTTGGAACAGTTGCCTTAATCTGCTGTTTAATAATGGGGTTTACAGATTTAATTGAGGCTCAAAGCCGCATAAGCGGTCAGTTGAGTGATACTAAAAAACATCCGATCCCTTATGCCAGCATATCCATTGAGAATACTATTGATGGTACCACGACCGATTCATTGGGTCGGTTTTCATTCAAGACACGCGAAAAGGGCAAACAGGTGTTAGTAGGTACGTATATCGGATATGAAACCCAGAAAGACACCATTGATATCAATAAAAACAGCCTGATACATAACATAATTATTAAAGAAAAACCGGTGGCTATTCGGGAAGTGGTGGTCACTGCCGGTGCATTTGAAGCGAATGATGATCCGAAAGTTGCAACATTAAAACCATTGGACATCTATACCAATGCCGGATCGGGAGGAGATATAGCAGGTGCTATCCGGACACTCCCCGGAACTCAGTCACAAACTGACCAGACAGGGCTTTTTGTTCGTGGAGGGGATGCCAGTGAAAGCAACATTATCATTGATGGCATGGTTGTTCAAAATCCATTTTCCAGCAATGTGCCAGGTGTTTCACAACGTAGCAGGTTTGTTCCTTTTCAGTTTAAGGGTATCTCATTCAGCAGTGGCGGGTATAGCGTGAAGTATGGTCAGGCTTTGTCCTCTGTTCTGGAACTAAACACCATGGATCTGTCAGAAAGGACTAATTTAAACTTTTCAGCAGGTTTTACGGGGGTAGCACTATCTGGGACTCTGAAGTGGAAGAAATCCTCTATGGAGATAACCGGTCATTATGATAACCTTTCCCCGTTTCTTGGAATGGCACAGACAAATTTTCATTTCTTTCAGGTACCGATTGGTGGAGGATTTTCAGGTAAATATGTACTGGCTGCTACCAGCAAAGATCTTTTAAAGATCTTCTTTAAGTACGATGTCAGCTCAAGCGGAACAGATGTTCCCAATCCATATTCTTCCGATATTGTCAATTTCCCAAACCCGGGTGATTCTGTTATCGGGTTTAAACTTAAGAATACGAACCTTTATTTAAACAGTACATACCGGCATACGTTTGATAGATTCATCTTACACACAGCTGTTTCAGCCAGTAATAACAAAGACATTATTAATTGGGGGTCTTTGCCCGGTAGTAACTATGACTGGAGAGTACAATGGCGGGGTGAAGCATTGTATAATTTCAATGATCATGTAACTGTACTGGCAGGTAGTGAGCTCCAACGATATCAGTTCAATCAGGCATTCTCTTCCTTTACCTCAGGATTCAATGAATTCCTGGGGGCAGGATATGCCGAACTGGAGTGGAAACCCTATCGTTGGCTTGCCTTTAAACCCGGCATTCGTACTGAGCACAGTACTCTTTTGAATAAAAGTAATCTGGCTCCCCGGCTTGCACTGGCTATTGGTACAGGCAATCATAGTCAGATATCCCTGGCAGGTGGATTCTTTTATGAAGACCCTGATAAGAAATATTTATTTTCCGGTTACAGGCCCGATTTTCAGCAAGCAGTACATTATATTGCCAATTACCAGTGGATGAGAAACGAACGGACATTCAGGATTGAAACCTATTATAAATCGTATAATCAACTCGTATTCGAGAATCTGGCCAATACTGTCAAATACGATGCAAATCCATACCGCTTTATTCCTATTGGTGAGAACATCACGAATACAGGGAATGGTTACGCACAGGGACTGGAAATATTCTGGCGTGATAAAACCACCATCCCCAATTTTGATTATTGGATTTCATACAGTTACATTGATACAAAAAGGTTGTATCAGAATTTCAGATCAAGTGTTACACCCAGCTTTGTTGCCAATAACAACCTGAATGTCCTTGTAAAGTATTTTATTGATCCATTACAGATTAATGTAGGTGCTTCGTATGTTTATGCAAGTGGAAGACCTTTCTATGATCCGAATTTCAATGTAAAAACAGCTCCTGACTATCATGACCTGTCATTGAATATGAGTTATCTGACAACTATTGGAAAAACGTTTTTCGGTGTTGCATACATGGGTATTGATAATGTATTGAACCGGAAAAATATCTACGGGTATCAGTTTTCACCGGATGGTACATCACACAACATAGTTCCGGTACTTTACCGGACGATCTATGTCGGGTTTACCATTTCACTCAGCCAGTTTACAAAAGACGAACTTTAAATAATTATAAATTAATAATTAATAATTGACAGATTACTGACAAATAAGTACTTATAGGTTAACAAATAGATCATTAAATATCTACGATTATTTAAGAAACATGAACCAAAACAAATACTATCCATCATTTAAACCAATATGAAGTATGAAAAAACTAACATTCCTTATCCTTGCAGGCAGCATGCTATTTGCAATACCTGTCCTATCGCAGGAAATTACCATTGATACAATTAAAAGTCCATCCTCCGACTTGCAACAATTCAAAGAAGACTTAAAAGCCGGGGTTGAGGACTTTGATTCGGCAAAAGATATGAATGCCTGGGTTTCTGCAAGCAATCACCTTGGTCTGATAGCCAAAAAATACAGCGACCAGTGGGCTGCAAATTATTATGCCTGCTACAGCCTGACAGTACTTTCGTTTATTGAAAAAGATTCAAAGAAGAAGGATGCATACCTGGACGATGCAGAAGTCTTTTTAAACAAAGCAATAAGCGATTACAAATCGGAATACGATGAATTGTATGTATTGAATGCCATGTTAGCCAATGCCCGTATAGCGGTTCAACCTATGGCACGGTATAAGAAGTACGGTGATATATTTAAAGAAAAGCTTGAAAAGGCAAAATCACTGCAACCGGATAATCCCCGCATTTATTATCTGAACGGGAACAGTGTCTATTATACTCCCAAAATGTTCGGTGGTGGTGCTAAAAATGCATTGCCTATGTATGAAAAGGCAGAAACATTGTATAAGAATGAATCGAAGGATGATATTTTAAAACCTTACTGGGGAGAAACGCAGAATAATCAAATGCTCCAAAAGTGCAGGAGTGAAATAAAATAGGATTTCATTTAAAGTTTTCCTCGTTTGTATTTCTGGACTATTTTTTCGAGTTGAGCATCTTCACCAATTGAATCATATTGCTGTTTCAGGTTCTCATGGAATATTAATCCTACGCCATACCAGAATGTAGCTGGTATGGCTCCCTTATAGGTTTTAATAAGCCCGTATGCGGTTTGGTTAGTTTCACGGGAAATTAGTTTAAGCAAGAGTTTTCCCTGTGAAGTAGACATATTACGTACATCTTTTTCAAATTGAGTAAACAATTCCTTTTCAGCTCTCTTTATTAATTTACGCTGTTCTCTTTTATCTTTAATCGTTGCAAGTTGATTATTCATTCTGGCAACAATCTCCTTAGTACGTTGAACATACGGATATACTTTCCTGAAATTTAGTATTGCACGGTAATTATCATAATAAAACTGCCTGTCAGCATAGAAATCCTGAGCATTGTCCGCTAAGTTCATTTTGGCTTGCTGAACATCCTTTTGTTGAATCTGTGCTTTTTTAACAGTATCATCCGGTGTTGTATTTTTAATCTCATCCAGGGTCTTCCGTAATTCAGAAAGCAGTACTGAATCTACTTTTGCTGTAGTCACACTCACTTCCAGATTCTGTGGTCCTTGTTCAGCATCATCCGGACTTGTCATTTCCTTCGCTTGCGTTTCCTTTATTGCTTCTTCGGAAGTATTCTGTGTATTGGAAGGCGGGGGAAGAGGAATATCTTCCAGCATTTCCGGCTTGAATTCAATCGGCAGTTCCTGATCGGCTAAATCATCAGGATTTATAGAATTAGAGTCTCCAAAGGGTTTTACGCAGAGTATCAGTATAAGCAATCCTAAAAATGCAAGAGTACCAATGGACGCTATAAAGTGAGATTTATATTTATTGAAGATATTCATTTTACAGTTACTTACAACCTGAAGCTGTTTGTACTTTTTTCTTTTTGCTGTATGGATAAAATTGGATGCAAAGGTAAACATTTATTTTTTCTCTGTAGGAACGTCAAAGTTTAAAAATTGGTTATATCAGGAAGTAAATTTAACAGGTGTACACATTTCCGGATAGACAAGAATACACAGTTTTCACTAAGTCCTTTTGGATATAAAATGTTGCATTGAATTGTTCCTGTAACTTATTTCTCAAAAAAAGTTCTTCATTACATATCATAATTCGTATTACAGTTTCAATCAACATTGAACAAATTGAAACTCTATTGGTTTTAAAAAAAAGTTCTATCAGTTCAGGTAAAGTTATTTAAGGGAACGAATGAATTCAATTATCTTGCAATTAAACTTGTAAACACGTTCATAATGGATTTTATAGTTGAAGTAAGCGGAGTAAAAAAGTCATTTAAGGATGTACATGCAGTAAAAGGAGTGGATCTGGCCATAAAGCCCGGTGAATTTGTTGGGCTGCTTGGTCCCAATGGTGCAGGGAAAACAACCTTAGTGGAAATGATTGAAGGACTTCAACTGCCTGATGAAGGTGTGATAAAGATAGCAGGCAAAACATGGAAATCAAATCAGGCTGAACTCCATAAGCTTATTGGCCTTTCCCTGCAGGAAACTAAATTCATGGACCGGCTGACTGTATTCGAAACGACTCAGCTTTTTGCCAGTTTTTATAACCTTGGTACAAACAGGGTAAATGAAGTGATTGAACTGGTAGAATTGCAGGAAAAGAGAAAAGCCTATGTAAATAACCTCTCAGGTGGTCAACGCCAGCGACTGGCAATGGGTATTGCCTTGCTGAATAAACCGCTGATCCTGTTGCTGGATGAACCGACTACCGGTCTCGATCCTCATGCACGCCGCGGTATCTGGACATTACTGAAGAACCTGAAGGATGAAAAGAACACTTCCTTAATCCTTACTACCCATTATATGGATGAAGCCGAATTTCTGTGTGATCGTATCATCATAATGGATCAGGGAAGCATTCTTGCCGATAATACATTGGAGAACCTCCTTCATAAATACAATCGTGCCCATAACCTGGATGAACTGTTTATCAATATGACCGGAAGGCATCTGTATGATTAAAAGGATTTACTATTTACCATTTACTATTTACTATTTACTATTTACTATTTACAACTGATTACTAACTACTTACTATTAATTAACTACAAACTACCGACTACTTACTACTAACTACCTACTAATAAATATGTTCAACTATCAACTATACAGGCTTATCATAGCTCACATGAAAGAAATTCTGCGTGAACCTGCTGTACTCTTCTGGGGAATTGGGTTTCCTATTCTGATGGCCTGGGGGTTGGGAATTGCTTTTTCAACTAAAAAGGAAATGAGTCGTGAAATTGCAGTTATTCATCAGGATGGAACAAGCAGCATACAGAAATCGGTGTTATCAGATATTATCGAACATTATCCGGGAAAACAAAAAGGTGATTACTATCTGCCGCTAAAGAATCAGAAAACAGGTGATATCAACCTGACTTTTCATGAATGTTCAAAAGACGAAGCCCATGTCTTGCTAAAAAAAGGAACAATAAGCCTGATCATTGAAGTTGTTGACCGCAAAATATATTATTATTTTGATCCTGCCAATCCGGAAGCTCAATTACTTTACGAGCTGGTGAAAGGAGTGGTGTATAACGGACCCGGATACTATTCATCGCATCAGGATGAAATAAGGCCCCTCACGGTTACCGGTACCCGGTATATTGATTTCCTGATTCCCGGGCTGCTGGCAATGGGAATCATGATGTCTTCCTCATGGGGTATCAGTTACACATTGATCGACCGGCGTTCCAAGAAGCTGCTTCGCCGGATGGTGGCTACTCCCATGAAGAAGTCAAACCTGTTGTTAGCACTTATTACTGCGCGTTTTTTCATGAACATGATTGAATGTGTCTTATTATTCTTCTTTGCATGGCTCTATTTTGGCATCCATATACAGGGAAGCATTGCAGGGTTAATTATGTTGTTCGTTGCCGGAAATATTGCATTTGCCGGTATATCGGTATTAATCTCATCCCATACCTCAAACCCTGAAGTGGGGAATGGGCTTATCAATGCCATTGTTACACCCATGATGGTTGTTTCGGGTATCTTTTTCAGCTACCAGCATTTTCCGGAATGGACTATCCCTTTCATCAGGCACCTGCCCCTGACCATGCTGGCTGATGGCGTCAGAAGCATATTCAATGAAGGTGCAGGAATCATGCTGATATGGAAAGAAACATTGATCCTCACGGTTACAGGCCTTGTTACTTTTGTTATCGGGTTGAAGATCTTCAAATGGTACTAAGCAGGAGTGAGGAGTGAGGATTGAGGAATGAGAAGTAAGAAGTAAGAAGTAAGAGGCAAGACGCAAGACGCAAGAGGTAAGAGGCAAGAGGCAAGCATCGAGTATTGAGCATTTATCGTTAAGCATTATTCTTTTTTCTTTAATCTTTAATCTTTGTTCTTTTGTCTTTGCTCTTTGCTCTTTGCTCTTTGTTCTTTGCAAATTATTAATCGGATTTTACGTATCTTTGTTTCTCATTTCAACACGATTCTCAGAATGACTTATCTCCGGAAACCAGAGTGGCTTAAAACAAAATTGCAAAGCAATGCCCAGTTTGTTCATGTAAATAAAATTGTAAAAGAGCATGGACTGCATACCATTTGTTCAAGTGGTCGGTGTCCCAATATGAGCGAATGCTGGAACAGGGGAACAGCTACCTTTATGATTCTCGGAGAAATATGTACCCGTTCGTGCAGGTTTTGCAATACATTATCCGGCCGTCCTCTCCCACCCGATCCTACTGAGCCTGCTAAACTGGCTGAATCCATTCAATTAATGAATTTGCATCATGCTGTAATTACCTCGGTCGATCGTGATGACTTACCGGATGGTGGTGCTGCTCATTGGGCTGAAACCATCAAAACCGTTAAACTTAAAAACCCATCTACAACCCTCGAAGTACTGATTCCTGACTTTGACGGGAACACAGCTTTGATCGATCTTATCATTGCCGAAAAGCCTGATATCATTTCGCATAACCTGGAAACAGTCAAAAGACTGACATCTTCCATTCGCACCAAGGCAAAATATGAAACCAGCCTAAAAGTACTGGGGTATATTGCTTCCCAAAATATCGTTTCCAAAACAGGCATTATGTTGGGATTAGGTGAAACTGAAGATGAAGTGCTGGCATTAATGGATGATGCACTTTCAGTGGGGTGCTCAATCCTTACTATCGGCCAGTATATGCAGCCTTCACGCCAAAACATCCCCGTAAGCGAATATATTACTCCTGAAAAGTTTGAGGAGTACAAACAAACCGGACTTCAAAAAGGTTTTAGAATAGTTGAAAGTGCCCCCCTTGTCCGATCCTCATACTGTGCCGAAAAACATATCCTGTAAGTTTTCAGACTCTCATTTTAGTAAATACGTCATGTAAATATCCATATTAAAATCCTATTACATTAAACAAACAGGTTGTTTATTTTGGTAATATTTTAATATTAAATACTTTACACTGTATACTAATACCTATCAGCTTATTTGTAATTGTTACAATTATATAATGTTTATATATTTATCATATATGGTTAATAATATTCTTTCAAAAATGTTTGATAATAAAAAATTATACATATATTTGTCGCGTAATCTAGAACAAATGATTTCGGAAGAGCTCTTTAAAAACTTAATTCAGTATAGACAACTGACAACAAATTACTCTCTATATTAGAAAGTTTTTTCAAGAAAAATTCGTTTAGATAAATAATTATCAATCTTGGTGATTTTATCAATTGCCAGGTTTTATTTATTCTCACATAAAACTACAACATTATGAAAAACGTTGAATTCGAAAATGAATTAGTTGCTCTACAAAGTAATATGCGAAATTTCGCCTTCTCTCTCACCCTAAACCGCGATGATGCAGAAGATTTATTACAGGACACTACGCTCAAAGTATTGGATAATCAGGAAAAATTCACTGATAATGTAAATTTCAAAGGTTGGGTACTTACCATTATGAAGAACATCTTCATAAATAATTACAGAAAAATTGTTCGTAACCAAACGGTCGTTGATAAAACAGAAGATTTACATCATTTAAATTTACCACAGAACTCCGGTTTTGATAGTCCGGAAGGCTCTTATGCCATTGGAGAAATCACTAATAACATTGCGTCTTTTGCAGACGAATATCGGGTTCCGTTTTCAATGCATATACAGGGATTCAAATATGAGGAAATTGCTCAGACAATGAATTTACCTATTGGAACAGTAAAAAGCAGAATCTTCTTAGCACGTAAACGCCTTCAGGAACAACTGAAAGACTATCGTTATTAATTCTAAAGTAAATTTTCACAAAGCCGAAGTACTATACTTCGGCTTTTTTTGTTTATTTTTGATACTCCATTACGATTTCATCATTCAGTCACCCCTTTTTCATTAACTGTAACTCGTTCGCTATGAATACTGCTATCATCATGCTGGGAAGTAATACCGATGGATCTAAAAACATGGAACTTACCATAAATAAACTGGTAGAATGCTTTGAGATAACCAACATAAGCCTGCAGGTTAATACAGAACCTGTAGGGTATCAATTTTCATCCAACTTTCAGAATCTAGCCCTTAAACTGCTTTCGAAAGATACAATTGAAGAAACAATAGCAACCTTCAAGCATATTGAACAGGAAATGGGACGTAAGCCTGACAGTAAACTGACCGGGATCATTCCGATTGACATTGATCTGATTTTCTGGAATAATGCCCTGGTGCATAATGATTATATCCGGTTTAAATATGTCAGGGAGTGTGTAAATGAAATAATATAAAGTTTACATCTTTAAAAACCATATTTATAAGGTTTTAAGCCTCAATTGAGAAAACAAATTACTCAAAAAACCAACCCTAATTCTCTTCTACTCTCACAAGAAACAAAACTAACCATCCCGATAGCTATCGGGAGCACAATAGGACACAATAGAACAGTTAAAACCAATTTAATCAATAATTCATTTAATGATATAAATTTATCACGGGAGACGCGATTTCCATATCGCGTACTATTCTACTAATAAATCAATTTCAATATACTAATCACTGTATGAATAAGATTATAATTGCTGTTTTTTTTAAATAATAAGGTTGGGTCTTGTGGGTGAATGGAGTTCTACTAAGGTTTAATAAATATTTTAAAATAAGGTTTTTAAAGATGTAAATCCTGGTTTGTTTCTTTAATCTTATATTAATTCTTTATAAACCTTATTTTTAAGGTATTAAACCTTAGTAGAACTCCATTCACCCACTACCCCAAACCTTATTCTCTCCTACTCTCACAAAAAACAAATCGCTTCTCCCTAAAATTCACGTATCCCATATCAAACAAAGATCTGCGAAATTAAATTATGAATTAAAAAAGAAGTATATTTGTGGTTTTTCCTCCCAATCAGCATACAAGTTTAACAAAATAAATAATATGAAACATTTCCCACCATCTGAATTGATCATTAATAGCGATGGAAGTATTTTCCACTTACACTTAAAACCTGAACAACTGGCCGACAATATCATTCTGGTAGGTGATCCCGGACGTGTAGCCCTTGTTGCAGCTTATTTCGACACACAGGAGTGTTCGGTGTCAAGCCGTGAATTCAATACCATCACCGGCGTCTATAAAGGAAAACGTATTTCAGTCATATCCACAGGTATCGGAACGGATAATATCGATATTGTCATGAACGAATTGGATGCCTTAGCCAACATAAATCTTGTAACAAGGATGGAAAATCCTGACTTTCATCAGTTAACCATCATACGAATTGGTACATCAGGTGGTATGCAACCTGAAATACCGCTGGGTAGTTTTCTGATATCTGAGAAATCAATCGGGTTCGATGGCATGCTGAACTTCTATGCCGGACGTGACTCTGTCAGCGACCTTGCATTTGAAGCATCCATGAAAAAGCACCTGGTATGGAATACTCAACTGGCAGCACCCTATGTGGTGGATGCTGATGAAGAACTTATTAACCGGATTGGCAAAGATGATATGTTGCGTGGAGTAACTATTTCAGCAAATGGATTCTACGGTCCTCAGGGCAGGGTATTGCGGATCAACCTGGCCGATATGCAATTGAATGACAAGATTGAGAGTTTCCGTTACGGGAAGTATAAAATTACAAACTATGAAATGGAAGGTTCAGCCATTGCAGGCTTATCAAAACTCATGGGACATAAGGCAATGACTGTTTGCTGCATCATTGCCAACCGTCGCGTAGAAGCTGCAACAACCGATTATAAACCATATATCGAGAAACTTGTTCAAACAGTATTGGATCGGATTTAATTTTATCGGAAGAACAATCTAATACGAAAGAATAGATCGCGGATCGAAGATGCTAACTTGTCGGTATACGTTGATTTAGCGGATTTCCTCCCGATATCTATCGGGAGGAACTATTTCCAATAAATTGGAGTTTAATCTGATTAAAAGGTATTCCTACTAACATCATTTCACGGAAATCATCAATAGACAATGATGTTTTTCCTGAAGGATTAATCGAATAACATTATGAAATCAACTACTATAACTGCCATTTCAACAGCTCCCGGTATCGGAGGGATTGCTGTTATACGGGTATCAGGAGAAAATGCGTTGAAATTCAGCGATGCCATTTATGTGCCTAAGAACAAATCAATCCCCTTGCTGCAACAAGTATCTAACTTTGTAACGTTCGGGAACGTGGTGGACAAGCAACAGGTCGACATAGACGAAGTACTGGTAACAGTTTTTCGTGCACCCCATTCGTTTACAGGCGAGGATACCGTCGAAATATCATGCCACGGCTCTTTGTTTGTACAACAAAAGATCCTGCAACTGCTTCTTGAACAGGGGTGTGTATTAGCCGGTCCCGGTGAGTTTACCCAGCGAGCCTTTATGAACGGCAAAATGGACCTCTCACAGGCTGAAGCAGTAGCAGATCTGATAGCATCCAATTCCGCATCATCCCACCGCATGGCTATGAATCAAATGCGGGGTGGATTCTCCAATGAACTGCTCAAGCTACGTACCCAATTGCTGAACTTCGTTTCACTTATTGAGCTGGAACTGGACTTTAACGAGGAAGACGTTGAGTTTGCCGACCGCAGTAAGTTACGCACACTGGCTACTGATATTGAACAACTGATTGCCAGGCTTGCCGATTCCTTCCGTGTAGGTAATGCCCTGAAGAATGGTATTCCGGTGGCACTGGTGGGTGAAACAAATGTGGGTAAGTCCACGTTATTGAATGTGCTGCTCAATGAAGAGAAAGCCATTGTATCCGAAATACATGGTACAACAAGGGATGTTGTCGAAGATCTTGTCAATATCGAAGGCATTACTTTTCGTTTTATCGATACGGCAGGGATACGCGATACAAAAGATAAAATAGAAAGCATGGGTATCGAGCGTACCTATCAAAAGATTGAGCAGGCTTCCATTATCCTGTGGATTGTCGATTGCACCCAGCTTACCGAACATATGGAGTGGCTTACCGAGCGTATAGCCAAACGTGCCGAAGGGAAAAAAGTAATCCTTGTCTTCAACAAGATTGATAAGATAGCAGAAGACGAACGTGAAGTGCTCGATCAGCTTTTCCAGCAATTCGAGGGTGATCGTATCTATATTTCTGCCAAAGACCGTATCAATACCGAAGGTCTGCAAAAAGCACTGGTACTTGCTGCCCAGCTACCAACGATCAATCCGGGTGATGTGGTAGTAAATAATGTCCGCCACTATGAAGCATTGCAAAATGCCCTTGCCGCTATCCGCAGGGTGATTGATGGCATTGATACCGGCATTTCCGGTGACTTCCTTTCACAGGATATCCGTGAGTGTATGCATTTCCTCGGTGAAATTACAGGCGCCATCTCCAACGATGAAATCCTCGGGAATATATTCGGTAAATTCTGCATTGGCAAATAATTATCGATTACCATTTATTACTATAACACACCAATTATTAATAAGGCACTCAATTGGGGTGCCTTATTAGTGTGTGATTGGGACATATTGTGACTCATTAGGACTTAAAGGGACTATATTTAGGATATATAATGAGTAGTAAATCATAATTTTTAAATTATGTAAGAATTGTTGGGAAGCTGTTTATGTAATAGGATAAGTAAATGGAACAATATAATGTCTTGTTTTATTTCTTCATATTATATGACCTCTCCCCCTGCCCTCTCCCAAGGAGAGGGTGATAGAGCTGAGGGTTAAAGAAGTTTTATTTAGAATAATAGAACATTCTTTATTTCCTATTACTTAGCTTATTTTTTCTTATCCACCTTCTTTTTATCCTTTGAGAAAATTTTCTGAAATATGTTTCTATTATCAACAGGTTTAACTGAGTTAACCGAATTAATATTTATTTCGTTGTCAATACTTGGCATAAGTGCTTGTATAAAGGCATTACGCAGAACTTCCCATACAGCATCAATAGTCTTTGTCTGTGGATCTTTAAAATTACCTTTTATTGTAACCTTGGTTGCTAACAGGTCTTTTTTTTGATTTTTAAAAACAAAAGCTGCTGCACCGACAATAGATTCCCAAACTTTATGAAAAAAACTATCGTGCCTATCCTGAGGACCCAGAACTTTCAAATTTGAAATTTCGGGCTTAACATAACCTACAAATTTGCCATCCTTGGCAGCCATTTCTGTGTACAAACTAAATGTGCCTCTGTTCACATCAAACTTTCCGTACGCTTTTAAAAAATTATTTAACAAAACAAGGTTTGTGTTTTTTATTTCGGCATTCAGGTCAAATGTTGGATTAGCAGCCAATGCATTCAGTTTCATATTAAAGTTTAAAGTGCCTTCGTAAACTGAAGCCTGAGCGGTAACCGTAGAAGGTAGTTCAACTTTGTTATTGGTAACATTTGTGAGGTTTAATGCAAGTATATGAGCTTTCTTTAATGATATATCGACCTTTGGTTTAGAGGTGTTGTCCACATAATGAATGGCACCATTATTCACTTCAAAGCGGTTTACTTTTAAAGGCATAAAAGCTTTCAGTAGTTTTCTGAAATCAGTAGTATCTTTTTTTACATCAGACAATTCAGTTTTATCCTTTGTGAAAATCAATTTGGGCGTATCAAAAAAGAGTTTACCAACAATAGAACCGTGAAAGAGCGCCCCCCATTCCAATGATAAATCAATATTGCGTGATTTAAAAAAATCGGTTTGTTTTTTTGAAACTGAATCAACTTTATTTAAATAAATAGAGTTGATAATATAAGCTCCCCGATAGATGGATAAATCAATATCATCAATATGTCCATAATAGCCTTTCATATTAGCCAGTGTTTTATTCGCATAATGCAAAACAACATAAGGCAAAATAAGCCGAATGGTAATTAGCAGGATGGCAACACCGATAAGTATTTTATATTTTCTTTTCATGTCAATCTCTATTTATTATTTAATATCTGTTATTGTATTTAATATGAACACAATATCTTCATTTACAAAATGCAATTCGTAAACAAAAAAAACCTTCAAAAAATCTTTCAAAGCCCGCACCTTCTTCAAATCAACAACAACTTCGCTTGTTTTAGGATCCCACTCAACAGGTGAATCATCAAGTTTTTTCCCCAGTAAGAAATGAGCACCTTTTGCTAACAATTGCACAAGGCTATTTACTTCGTAATGAAAAACAACTTCATCTTTTCCCACTACTTTAATCGTAAAAACCAACGAAACAAAATAAGTAGCTTTGATTTTGTCTTCACCAATATTCTTTAAACCAACCTTAATATTATAAGTATTGCTCAAAAATTCTTGAACTTCGGTTATAGGTATTTCTATTCTCATTGTATTTTCACTTTGCAGCTTTTTGAGTAGGAACCTTTAATCCGACTTCTTTTGCTTCGCTTATTCAGATGACAATTGCTTGTTTTCTGCTTTTTACCTTTCAATTTTTGACCGATTTTAAGGTTCCATCCTTAAATTCAGGCATTACTTCCTCAATTTTATCTTTAGCCTTTTTTGAGTATATGGCGTACAGTTTTTGTATAAAAAAACAAATTAAATCATTTAGCCAAAATGTCAATTATTTGGCTGAATGATTTAATATGAATTATTAAAGTATCTTTCCTTTCTCAATCTGTTCTTCTACTTCTTTAGCTCCCTGAGCATATAACTTTTTCTCATCAGGGGCAAGTTCGTGAAGTAATCTAAGAAATTCACCGGCATGTACAAGTTCCTCATCGGCTATGTCTTTTAGTACTTCTTTAGCGAGTTTGTTGTCAGTTGACTCAGCCAACTGCATATACAACTGTGTTGCTTCATACTCTGCAGCGACCATGAAACGGATGGCTCTTATAAGTTCCGCATCGGTAAGTTTTCTATCGTGTGCTAACCCTGAAAAGGGTGATCCGAAATTTGGCATAATCTTATTTTTTTAGTTTAAATTTAATAAATGGTTATTATTTTTTTAAAGCTTTCTTTAATGATTTTACAGAGCCTTCACTTTCAAGAATTACTTTGCTGTTCTTCATCATATTATTTTCTGATTCAATTCTGAAAGTGAGTTTTAGTTTGTAACCTACGTTATTGCCTTTTTTCAGCAAATCAATTAGTGTTTTGCCCACTTCTTTAAAAGATATTGTTATCGGGATTGTCAGATCAGTAACACTTTTTGCATGAATATCCGTAAGACCAGGAATTATTCCCTTAATCAATTTATTGTCTTCAATGGAAAGCTCATAAGCAATGTTCTTTGACTTGAGCGAAAATACATTTCGATTTTTCATTGAAACGATAAGCTGAAAAACCACACCCGAAAAATTCAATGAACTAATTTCGATATGTCCTGATTTTACTTCCGGGATATGAATCAGTGGAAGAAATTTTTTAACATCTACATCAAACTGTTTTTTAAATAAAATGTCGGTAAAGAATGATACCCGAAAACGATATTCAACCGAATCAATATTTTTCCGCTCATTGGATTTTAAGACCGAAATAAGATCGTGGTTGAAAATAGTGATAGGCAGCGAAATTCTGCTAACATCATTACTTTTCAGTTTTATTGATTTTTTGTAATGATCCTTCATTACCTCTCTATCATTGATAAAAATCCTGTATTGCAAACTATCAGCAGTGAATGAGAGCGGAATTTGATTTTTGATGAGCACTTTTACCGTCATTTCTGTTTTCTCAGCAGTAAGTGATGTTATGTCTACCTGTGACAACTCCAAACGCGGCAGCAAAAATGTTTTTTTCGGGTCCTTATCACGTACATAACCCCAGGAACGCCATATAAGAAACGAAGCAATGATGGCAATAAAAAGAATTACAAGTATTAAAATAATTTTCTTTTTCATGTTATTATGAAGTTAATCCATCTTAGGCTACAAAGCCATGGAATTCAGACCTGACTGAATGGTTATTGTTTCTATTCCTCTAAACTTATAGGTGTTACTTTCTTTAGTTCTTCTATTATGCATTTGCAAAAAGCCGGAAGATCTTTCGGATATCTACTCGTAATGAGTTTATTGTCCACAACAACTTCTTCATCTTTCCAGTCAGCTCCTGCATTTATCAAATCTGTTTTTATCGATTTATAAGAAGTCAGCTGTTTCCCCTTTAATAATCCGGTTTCAATTAATATCGAACCGGCATGGCAAATTGCAGCAACAGGCTTTTTTTGTTCAAAAAATTCGGATACAAATCGTACAGCCAATTCGTTTGTTCGTAATGTGTCGGTATTCAATACACCACCTGGTAGCACCAACATATTGTAATTTGTAGACAAAGCCTGATTAATAGTTTCATCAACTTTAAATTTATTGCCCCATTTGGCGTTTTTCCAACCCCTTATTTTTCCTTTTTTCAGCGATATTACATCCACTAAAAAACCTTTTTTTTTAAGGGCATTTACAGGCTTTTTAAATTCCGATTGTTCAAAACCATCTGTAGCCATTACAGCTACTCTTTTCACGTTCAAATGCTTTTCCATAATTTATATATTGATGATTATTTTTTCTAAGCGAGGTAGTCACTTCAAGCAACGCCCCCGCTTTACTATTATTCGATTTATTTACCTGCAAACTTGATTAGTTCTGCATTAAACTTTTTGGTTTCCTCCAGAAACATGCTATGACCACTATGCTCAAAAGCAACAAGTTGTGAATCTGAGATCAGTTTTCTTGTTTGTTCTGCTAAATCAAAAGAACATATTTTATCTTTCTTTCCGTGCATAATTAAAGTCGGAATGTCAATCTTCTTTAAATCACTTCTCAGATCGGTATCCCGCAAAGCCATTAAACATTGTCCTGTTGCATACGACGATGCACTTAGATTAATGGCAGTAAGCCAATTGCCGATACCTTCATTTAACGCTGTTTCGGAGGCAGAGAATATCTTTGCAAAATTCGACAAAAGCATTGGTCGGTCAGTATTATTCAATGCAATCAAATCATCCACATCGCTTTTGGGAATATTGTATGGAAAATCATCGCGCTTTGTCCAACTTGGCGTAGCAGCACCGGCTAACACAAGTTTTGAAACACGCATTGAGCCATGCAACGATACATAATAAGCGGCAATAGCACCACCCATGGAAAAACCACACAAGGTAGCATCTTCTATATCCAACTGATCCAACACCCGTTTGATATCCAACGCATGCACATCATAATTATAAGCACCATATGGTTTCGACGACCGGCCAAAACCACGTAAAGTGATTCCGATAACCCGGAAATTATGATCTATTAAATCGCTGTATTGGTATTCGTACATTTCGTCGCTCAGCGGCCAGCCGGGTATTAATACAATGGTTTTACCTTCGCCGGCATCTGTAATATGCAGGTATACATTTTTTTCTACTTCAATATATTCTGCTCTCGCAGTTCCATTTGTTGTTTTTTCATTTATTTTTTCCATGATTTTAATTTTTGAAATGGTGAAACATTAAATAATATGCAAGCATCCTGATAGTGCTATAAGGTTATTTACTCTCAGCTTGACATTCTTTCCAAAATAGCGCATAGAATTGTTTTTATATGAATACCTGACTAAATTCCGAACATTAAATTGCCTCAACTGTAATTGTTTTTTTACTTACATGCAAGTTTGATAATTGTTTTAGTATAGCTTCCATCATGGGCGGAGGTCCACAGACATATACATTTTTAATAGTGTCGTTAATATAGTCTTTCAGAAAATCCTTCGTGATTTGTCCGTAGGCATATCCTTCCACTTTTTCGTCGAATAAAATATTGATAAAATTAGATCCTAATAAGTCCGTAAATTCTTTTTCCAGAATAATGTCCGCTTTGGTCTTATTGGCAAAAATGAGTTTGTTATTGCCAATTTCATTTTTTGAATGAAGATATCTAAAAATAGAAATAAACGGGGTAACACCTGCTCCTCCGGCAATAAACACACCTTCGCCTTTATAAGAGATGGCGCCAAATACATCGTGTAAAATCAACTCATCCTCTTTTTTCAATGTGAGAAGTTCGTTGGTTACACCTTTATGTTCCGGATATGTTTTAATGCTAAATTCCAGGAAATCATCTTCGGGAAGACAGGTAAATGTAAATGGATTCTTCTTTCCTTTCCATTCGGGTTTATTTATCGAGACTTCGGTGGCTTGCCCGGGTGTGAAGTTGTACTCTTCCGGTTTTTCAGTAACTAGTTGAAGAACATCGTGGGTGATATGCTTAATGGATAAAATCTTTACAATATTGTGTTTCATATTCGTAGTTTTTACAAATCTGTTTATATTTTCAACACTTTATTTTCTTCTTTAACCCTTACAGATAACATAATTGCGTTAAGCATGGAAAAAGCAATAGCCGTATAATACAAATGAAATACCAACGGAATAATTGCAATTTCTGAAATTACTATCAGGTAATTCGGGTGTGTAACGTATTTGTACACGCCTTTTTTTATTAAAGGGAAACCCGAAATATGATAAATTTTTGTATTCCAGAATTTCCCCAGTGAAGTGATAACCCAGGCTTTAAATGCCAGAAGCAAGAAATAAAGAATCAGGAAAAACAAACTGAATGACACAGTTTGTTTTGCTGAATACTCAATAATTAATGAGCCGATAAACAACACGTGAAGCGCAACAATGTATGGATAATGCTTCTGTCCGTATTCAATTGCACCATTCTGCAATAACCAGATTTCATTCCTTCGGGAAAGGATTAATTCTCCTATTCTCAATAAGATAATAAATGATATGAAGAGGATGAAAACCATAGTATTAAAGAATTAAGAATTAATAATTAATAATTAAAAATTAACATGAGTTCGATATAAGGAATAGTCCGTATAAGGAATAGTCCGTTAGGACTTAAATATCAATAGAAAACATAATCTGATTTGAATAATTCCCCGTAGGGAATCAACCTATTTATCCCCTGACGGGGAAATCAATCCTTGAAATAACATGTTCTATTGATATATGTTCCCTACGGGAATGTTGCTGAATGTATTTCAATTAGTTAAGTGAATTCTTATATCGAACTCACGTTAAGTAACAATATGATTATCCGCAAAAACTCCTAATGGGTTGAATTATTAATTCTATTATTCTATATTTATTAATTCCGAAGGAATTGAATATGAATAGCCATGAATGAATTGAAAATCAGCGAAGCTAAATGCATGGACAATAATTATTGCCATTCACCAACCACGAAGTGGTTGAACAGCTAAACAATTATATCTCTTCATGTTCAATCAAATAATCATTCAATTCTCAACGTTTTAATTATTGTTATTCAACCCCTATCGGGGTTAGGTTCTTGCTTACTTCATTTTCCATGCATTGCATACATGGCTATTCACGTTAAAATCCTTAGGATTTGGCCCTGATTTATTTTAGGACACATGGCGGATAATCATTATTAATAATTTCCGGAATGTATAACTATAAGCTTTTACATATTAATTAACAGGACATTAAATGTTTAATATTCAATGACTTTTAGTTAAGGATATAGATTGAATGCACTCTTGTTCGATTTATCAAAAAAGAAAAATACGAATTAAACTACATTGATGTATGAATCCTTATTTGCTCATTTGGAGTAAAACCATTTCACACGAAAAACCGGGACCCATGGATACCATTAAGCCATAACCGTTTTCGAAATGATGCTTGTAAAACCGTTCCAACACATATAAAACTGTTGTACTGGACATGTTGCCATTATCGTTCATCACCTCCCGGGTATTCTTCAAAAAATCCCCTTCCACTCCCAGAGCTTCTTCATAAGCCGTTAATACTTTCTTGCCGCCCGGATGGAAAATAAAATTCT